>ENA-ORRQ01000080-ORRQ01000080.1-human-gut-metagenome-genome-assembly--contig:-NODE-80-length-91676-cov-5.354733_pt1 | contig 91676 bp, 81 predicted proteins | sample MGYA00242177_ERZ509138 | MGnify/ENA primary metagenome ERZ509138 (study PRJEB26280, sample SAMEA2338628) | human gut metagenome | biome: human gut; feature: human-associated habitat; material: faeces... | reverse complement strand
GAGACAGTCCATGGCGCGGGTCAGCAGCAGGAACCCATCGAAGTGATCAGTGGCGTAAGCCACTGACACAGTAGGGAATCCTCGCCGTTCACGGCGAGGAGGATGTCAAAGCCTTTTCTTCATTGCTGGGTATTTTCGGCTGGCGGCAAATTGAATACGGAACCTACTACAAACTCTAGCTGACTATATTGAGTTACCAATCGGCTCTCAGCTTCATCGAAGAAGCTGAGAGCATTTTTTCAGTTAATCAACACTGAAACAGCGTTTATTTGGCCAATGCCTCCAGACGTTTAATTGCCATATTGGCTACAACGCTGACAGCAACCGGCAAAACCTCGTCATTGAAGTCAAAGTTTGGATTGTGGAGACTGACGGTATGCTCATCATCCTTAATACCAACGCGAATAATGCAGCCGGGCACTCTTTGCAGATACTCGCTGAAGTCTTCAGAACTCATGAAAGGATCAATCACTTTAACGTGATCTTCCCCCAAAAGTTCACCGGTCACCTTCAGCGCCGCCTCTGTCTGAGCCGGGCTATTGATGACAGAACCGCATTCATGGACGTACTTCAACTCCACTTCACAACCGTTGGCTGCGGCAATGGACGGCACCATGGTCTTGACGACCTCTTCGATCTGAACACGTGTTTGCGGTAAGAACGTGCGAATGGTGCCGCTTAACGTACATTCTGCAGGTACAACATTCATGGCTTCAAAACGACCGGCATTGATCGAGCAGATGGAAAGAACCGCCGTATCAATCGGATTGACCTTACGGGAAACAATCGTTTGCAAAGCCGTTACGATTTGGGCTGCTACCGGAATGGGGTCCACGCCTAAATGAGGACGGCCACCATGAGTTCCCTTCCCCTTCACCGTGATGTAGAGACTGTCTGAGGCAGCCTGCAAAGGACCTGGTTTGAAACCGATCGTTCCCTTGGGCAACATCGGTTCTGTATGGCCACCATAAATTTCTTCAATACCATACTTTTCCAGTAAGCCAGCTTCAATGAGGGTACGCGCACCCTGGCTAATCTCTTCTGCAGGTTGGAACACCAAAACGACTTTACCCGGGAAGTCACGATGGGAAGCTAAATAACGAGCCACGCCCAAAAGCCAAGTTGTGTGGCCGTCATGTCCGCAAGCGTGCGCATAGCCTTCATTTTGACTGACCCAATCCTTGCCGCAACGATCGTTCATCGGCAGACAATCCATATCGGCACGAACACCGATCGTGTGTCCCGGGCGATTACCCTCAATAACAGCAATAACTGCTCCCTTGACAAAATCGGTATTGATATCCGTGACACCCCATTGACGAAGGTGATCACAAATGACACCAACTGTGCGCTCGGTATTAAAACCGTACTCGGGATGACTATGAAGATCGTGACGAATTGCTGTTAATTCATCTGCCCACTGAGCCACATCAGGCAACAAACGGTCTGCTAGCAGTACTGCCATTGTTATTTCTCCTAAAGAAGGGATCAAACGCTACATCACAATAATTAATATCGTTAGTCGTTTGAATAAAAAAAGTTATGAGAAACTTTAGCACTAATGCAGTGATTTCTTCTAAACGAAAGTGGCTAAAGAAGCGAAATATTCTCCGAGCCGTATAATTGCGCCATCTCTTCTTTGTTCTCAACAAGATAGCCTTTGGATTAGGTTCTACCTATCTATTTTCAGAGCTATTTTGTTGGACTGGCAGGTACTCACTGAAATTCTTTACTGAAAGGAGACGGCGTACCGGATCCAACAGGATATCGTCGGGCGCCGAAAATACTATGAAAGCACTCAAAGAGCGCATTCTTCGAGACGGAAAATGTCTTGACGGCGGCATCCTTAAAGTCGATAACTTCATCAACCATCAAATGGATCCCATTTTGATGAAATCCATGGCTGTCGAATTCGTCCGCCGCTTCGCCAGCACCAAGATCAACAAAATTCTAACCATTGAAGCAAGCGGCATCGCTCCTGCCATCATGGTGGGTTACTTGCTCGAATTACCCGTTGTCTTTGCGAAAAAGAAAGTCCCGAGCACAATGGACAATATGCTTGCAACAAAGGTATTTTCCTTTACCAAAAACCGTACTTATGACGTTTGCGTCAGTAAAGATTATCTCTGCCCCGGTGATAAGGTTTTGTTCATCGATGACTTCTTAGCCAATGGCAATGCTGCCAAGGGCATTATGGACCTCGTCAATCAAGCCGGTGCAGAACTCGTCGGCATGGGCTTTTTGATTGAAAAAGGCTTTCAAGCCGGTGGCAACGAACTTCGTAAACTGGGCATTCATGTTGAATCCCTTGCCATTATTGATAGCTTAGACAACAACAAGATCACACTTCGCTAAAGGAAAAAACGTGGCCGAATTAAATCTCGAAGAGCACTCTTACAACTCTAAATCTTCTGAGTTAATTTACGGACTCGAAGATCGTCCTCCCTTAAAAGAGACCCTTTTTGCAGCACTGCAACATATGCTAGCCATCTTTGTGGCCATCGTAACGCCTCCCTTGATCATTGCGGGAGCTTTGCAATTGGATCTTGAAACGACGGGCTATCTGGTTTCCATGTCTTTGATGGTTTCCGGCATTGCCACGTTTATTCAATGCCGCACCGTAGGTCCCATCGGCTGTGGTTTGTTGTGTATTCAGGGAACCAGTTTTTCCTTTATCGGCCCCATCATCTCCGCGGGCCTCACCGGAGGACTGTCGGCGATTTTCGGCGCCACTATTGTCGCTTCCACTGTGGAAATGTTTGTTAGCCGAATTCTGAAATACACACGCCGCGTGATCACTCCGCTTGTTTCTGGCATTGTGGTGACCTTAATTGGCATGAGCTTAATTAAAGTCGGCATCATTGCTTGCGGTGGCGGCTACGCTGCCAAGGCGGCCGGCACTTTCGGCAATTTTCAAAATTTAGGCATCGCCGCTTTGGTTCTTTTTTCCATCATTTTCTTTAATCGCAGTTCCAACCGTTATCTTCGGATGAGTTCAATTGTCATCGGTTTAGCGATCGGCTACGTTGTCTCCTGGTTCTGCGGAATGGTGGACTTTTCTTCTGTCAAAAGCTACAGCGGCTTCAATGTTCCCATCCCGTTTAAATACGGTGTGTCATTTGACTGGGGCGCCATTATCGGTCTCGGTCTTGTTTACCTCATCACAGCCATTGAGGCCTACGGGGATGTCACCGCAAACTCCATGATTTCCGGACAGCCTTTCCGTGGCGATCAATTCATGAAACGCGCGCAAGGCGGCATTCTCGCCGATGGTTTTAATTCCATGTTGGCCGGTATGCTCAATTCTTTCCCCAATTCCATCTTTGCTCAAAACAACGGCATGATCCAATTGACCGGCGTAGCCAGCCGTTATGTCGGCTACTTCATTGCCGGCTTTTTGATTTTATTGGGACTCTTTCCTGCCATCGGTTTAGTGTTTTCTTTAATGCCTGACCCGGTCTTAGGTGGAGCGACATTGCTTATGTTCGGTACGGTTGCCGCCGCAGGCATGCGAATCATTGCCAGCCAACGCATTGACCGTAAAGCCATTTTGGTCATTGCCTTAAGTTTCTCGTTTGGGTTAAGTGTTGAACTTGTTCCGGAAATTCTTTCCCAATTCCCTGAGACGCTTCGCAATATTTTTGCCTCAGGCATCACCACCGGCGGTTTAACGGCCATTATTGCCAACACGCTGATTCATATTGAAGAATATCAAGACAACAAAGACGAGCAATAAGCGCATCAAAGCTCCCGAAAGTTCTCGGGAGCTTTTTTCAAAATACTGCATAGGGTATTTCGCTTACCGCAAACTCTCTAAAAGACCGAACAAAACCGTTATACTTTTCAAATTCGCTTAATTAACTGTGATTGGATAGCACTATGCGTGAAACCTACTCTCCGCAAACTGTTGAAGCAGAGGTGCAGGCAGCTTGGAAAAAAGCTGATGTCTACCATGCTCACGAACATGCTAAAGACAAGAACGGCAAAGAAAAACCCAAGTTCTATGTTTTGTCCATGTTGCCTTACCCGAGCGGTAAGTTGCACATGGGTCACGTCCGCAACTACACATTAAACGACGTGATGTATCGCTACCTTCGTATGAAGGGCTACAACGTGATGACCCCGATGGGATGGGATGCCTTCGGTTTACCGGCAGAAAACGCCGCCATTAACCATGGCATTGCTCCGGCCAAGTGGACTTTTGACAACATTGCAGAAATGAAAAACCAAATGCAACCGTTGGGTCTTGCATTTGACTGAAGTAGCCACATGTACGCCTGAGTACTATCGCTGGAACCAGTGGATGTTCCTGAAAATGTTGGAAAAGGGCATCTGCTACCGAAAGACCCAAATCGTTAACTGGGACCCGGTTGATAAGACCGTCTTGGCCAACGAACAGGTTGTCGATGGTCGCGGTTGGCGCTCCGGTGCTGTTGTTGAAAAACGTGAAATTCCCGGCTATTACCTCGGTATCACTCAGTACGCTGACGAACTCCTAAAAGACCTTGACACGCTCAAAGGTTGGCCAGAACAAGTCCGCAGCATGCAGGAACACTGGATCGGCAAATCGGTTGGTGTGAAGCTTGCTTTCCCCTACACGATTGACGGTAAAGACGAAAAACTGCAGGTTTTCACCACTCGTGCGGACACTTTAATGGGGGTGACATTTGTTGCTATCGCCGCTGAACACCCCTTGGCCAAGCGTCTGGCTCAAGATAATCCTCAGGTTGAAGCCTTTATTCAGGAATGCGCCAAGGGCGGCGTCAGTGAAGCTGATTTGGCCACCCGTGAAAAAGAAGGCGTTCCGACAGGCTTTTGCGTCAAACATCCGCTCACCGGTGCAGACGTTCCGGTTTGGGTCGGCAATTATGTGTTAATGAGCTACGGCGAAGGCGCCGTTATGGGCGTTCCGGCTCATGATGAACGTGATTTTGCTTTTGCTAAGAAATACAACTTGCCGATTAAGCAGGTTGTCGGCATGCCCGGCAAGACTTACAGTACGGACGCTTGGGAAGAATGGTACGCCGATAAGAGTGATGCCACTGAGCTGGTTAACTCCGGCGAGTTTGACGGCCTGACCGTTCACCAAGGCATTGACAAAATCGCTGATGCTCTTCAAGCCAAGGACTTGGGTGAAAAACAAACCCAATTCCGTATTCGTGACTGGGGTATCAGTCGCCAACGCTATTGGGGTACACCGATTCCTATCATCAATTGCCCGCATTGCGGCCCTGTTCCGGTTCCGGAAAAAGACCTCCCAGTGGTTCTGCCCACTGACTTGGTGCCTGACGGTTCCGGCAATCCGTTAAATAAGTGTGAATCGTTCCTAAAGTGCAAGTGCCCGAAGTGCGGCGGTGACGCAACCCGTGAAACCGACACAATGGACACGTTCGTTGATTCTTCGTGGTACTTCATGCGCTACTGCTCACACGATTGCGACACAGCAATGGTTGATGAACGCAATGATTACTGGGCTCCGGTGGATCAATACATCGGCGGTATTGAACACGCCGTATTGCATTTGCTCTATGCACGCTTCTGGACCAAGGTCATGCGTGACTTGGGACTCGTGAAGTTTGACGAACCGTTTACACGGCTTTTCACTCAAGGGATGTTGACTGCCGAATGCTATTACCGCGAAATGCCCGATGGTAAGAAGCGTTGGTACTACCCGGATGAAATTGAGATCTTCTACGATGAAAAAGCCCGTCCGGTTAAAGCTATTGCTAAGGACGATGGTCTGCCCGTCACCATGGGCGGCGTCGAAAAGATGAGTAAGTCAAAAAACAATGTGGTTGAACCGAAGACCATCATTGACAAGTTCGGTGCCGACACGGCCCGCAGCTTCGTGATGTTTGCAGGACCTCCCGATCAATCGGCCGCTTGGAGCAATTCCGGTGCGGAAGGGACGTTCCGCTTCCTGCGCAGACTTTGGAACTGGTGCTTCAAGAATAAGGAAGCGATTGAAAAGGCGGGTGCTGTTGAAGTCTCTGCCCTTACGGCCGAACTGAAGAATTTGCGTCGTGACATTTATCAGTCGCTCAAGCAGGCAACGGCCGACATTGACCGCATGCAGTACAACACCGTTGTCTCTGCGACGATGAAGATGCTCAATTCGCTCGAAGGCGTGAAATCATGTCAAGATGCCTCCACCGCGTCCGTATTCAAGGAATGCGCCAGTATCTTGATTCGCACCCTTTATCCGATTGCGCCTCATATTACAACGCAGCTTTGGCAAGACCTGGGCTTTGAGTCCGCCATGGGATCTATCCTTGACGCCCCCTGGCCAGAAGTGGATGAAAAAGCGTTGGTAGCCGATGACATGACTTTGGTTGTACAGGTCAACGGTAAATTGCGCGGCTCAGTGACGGTGTCCGCACAGGCCGATAAAGAAAGCATTGAAAAAGCCGCCCTTGAAAACGAGAATGTGAAGAAATTCACTGAAGGCAAAGTGATCCGCAAGATCATTATCGTTCCGAAGAAACTCGTCAATATCGTCGCGGCATAATCAATCTGAGTCACCTCCTGCAACGAGTCCCGAAGCCAACCAAGCTTCGGGACTTTTTGCCTATAATGAGCCTATTGCCTACTGGACATACTTTTGGGAATTCAATTATGGCTTTGGCCCGACGTTCATTTCTTTTTTCTGCTCTGGCTTGCACACTGTTGGCAAGCGGTTGCGGTTTTCATCTCCGCGGACAAGTGACTTTGCCCTTTCAGACGCTCTACGTCAACATGCCGGTCAATGACAAAGTCGCTGCAGATATCAGGCGAATGATTGCGGCCTCAACCAATGTGACAATCGTCTCTCAAGCCAATAGGGCTGATGCTATTTTGGAATTGCTCTCTTCAGGCCGTCACCGTGAAGTGATTTCCGTCAATATGCAGGGTGAGGATCGCGACTACGAATTGACCCTGAATATGACTTTCCGACTGGCAACTCCCGACGGTGAAGAATTTTTCCCGCCGACAACATTTACCGCTTCGCGCACCATGTACTACAACGATGACGAGTACCTGTCTCGTGCGTCTGAAGAAAATGTTCTCTACAACGAAATGCAACAGGATCTGATTTCTCAGTTGCTCAGTCGTCTCACAACCGTCGAACCCATCCCGCATGAATATTAAAAGCGAAGAACTGGGGAGAATCCTTGATCGAGAACGAGCTCAAGGGCAACTCTCTCCCCTTTGGATTATCGTTGGAGAAGAGCCCCTTTTGGCGATGGAAGCAGGCGATGCGTTGCGCTTCACAGCAAAAGAATTGGGTTATTCTGAGCGCGTTGTTCTGGCCATGAGTTCAGTGAGCGACTGGTCACCGCTTCTGGATGCGGTGAGTTCTGTATCGCTTTTTGATGATAAAAAAATTATTGAATTAAGATTTTTATCTTCAGGTCCCGGTATTAAAGGCGCTAAAGTATTGGCTCAATTTGCCGAATTAGTCCCGCAAATTGATTCCACTGTTACCGTTATTCACTTAACACAAACCGACTATTCAACACAAAAAACAACCTGGTTTAAAAATCTTGCCGCGAGTGGCCATGTCATCTCCTGTCAACCGGTTTCCCGAGCACAGTACCCAGCCTGGATTAAAGAACGTTTACGCAAACAAGGTCAAAGCATGCAGGAGCAGGCCTTGAATTTTTTTGCCGAGCAAACCGAAGGGAATCTGATGGCTGCCAAACAAGAGCTCATGAAACTGGATTTGCTGTATCCGGGAAAGGAGCTCACGTTGCGCGAAGTCGAAGACTGTGTGATGAATGTGTCTCGGTATAGCATTGAAGACCTTCTGGAAGCTATCGCTCAAGCCGATGTCGCTCGCACGACTCGAACTGTCAATGGCATGCAATCCGAAGACGAACCCATGCCTTTTGTTTTAATGCGAGTGAGCAGTTTCCTCAGAGACACGCTTGCCCTCACCGTGGATCGACAAGCTCCCGTTATGCCCTCTGTCCGCGCGTTAGCCGGTCAACTCGCCAGACGCTCAACGCCAGCCAAAATTGCCAATATGCTTGCCCGTTGCGCGGATTTAGACCGTTTGGCCAAGGGGCTTACTGTTCAAAATAAAGATGATGTGTGGTCGGAATTAAAAACACTGTGTGTATTTCTTGCCCACGCTGCTAATAGGAAATAATCGTTATGGCTGCCTATCACTTTTTTGCGGTTTGCCCGCGTACTCTTGAGCCGATCTTGGCTCAGGAACTTCAATCATTGGGCGCGCAAAATATCAAAGTCAATGCCGGTGGCGTTCTTTTCGAGGGACCTCTGTCCTTGGCGATGAACGTATGCTTGAGAAGCCGCTATGCCAGCCGGATATTGCTTCGTATTGCTACCAGACAGTACTACGACAGCCACGATATCTACGATATGGCCCACGTTTTGCCCTGGGAACGTTTCTTCGATGTTGATGCCAAAATTCGTGTAGACATTACTGCGCATCGTTCACCGCTTGAAAGTCTGGATTTCACCACCTTACGCATTAAAGACGGCATTTGTGATCGGTTCCGAGAAGGCTGCGGAAAACGACCCAGTATTGAAAAAAACAATCCTGATGTTCGTATCCATGCCTTTATCAATGAGCGTTACTGCACGTTCTATTTAAATTTATCCGGAGAGCCTTTGTTTAAACGGGGCTGGCGCGTTGAAAAAGGTGAGGCGCCCCTTAAGGAAAACATGGCCGCAGGCCTTTTGGCGCTTTCCGGTTGGACACCGGATCAACCCCTGTTGGATCCCTTCTGCGGCTCAGGCACCATTGCTATCGAAGCAGCACAAATTGCCTGCAATATGGCTCCGGGCCTAAATCGTTCCTTTGCCTTCGAAAAACTGAACATTTTTGATTTGCAAGAGTGGCAAGAAATGAAAGAGGACGCAAAGGCAGAGATTAATCTTCATGCCCCTGTGCAAATTCGTGGCAGCGATATCTCTTCCATTGTCGTATCAAAAGCCCAAGCCAACGCTCAGCGAGCGGGTTTACAGGCTCTTTTAGATGATGGCCGCTTAGTGTTGACACAAGGCGATGCCCGACAAGTTAGCGCTTTCTCTGACAAAGGGTTCATCGTCACCAATCCCCCATACGGTGAACAGTCCAATCCGAAGAGTGCAACAGTTGCATCCATGATGAAAAATGTTGCCGATAATCTCAAAAAATCTTTCTCAGGCTGGACAGCTTGGATGCTCACTAGTGACAGAAAGTTGCCTTCCCAAATGAGATTGTCAGAATCAAGAAAAATTGTGATCTTCAATGGTCCCTTGGAATGCCGGTTCTTTAAATTTGAGATGGTCAAGGGGTCATTTCGCAATAAAAAAGCGGACTCAGAAACCGCTTAACGAAAAACGAACACTTTCGTTAAAACAAAACCCAACGCTAGACTGGTCGCGGATGAAAGAACAAGGGTAATGAGAGGATACCAGCTACTTTGATCCGCGCACCAACCGATACCCCAAGAAATGCAGGCCATAATAATGGTCATCTTGATGTAACCGGCAAAATTTCGTTGCCTCTGAAAAGTGAACTTTGCGTTCATAACGTAGGAAAACGTCACAGCAATTAAAAAGCCCAACAAATTGGATAAGCTCTGAGACAAGGAACCGAACTCGTAAAAGCAGCCAAAGGCTCCCCAATGGATCCCTGTGTTGAGTACCCCAATAGCTGCGTAGGTTAGAAATTGCCGAAACCGATCGTCAACTCTGAACATTGTCTAAACCTTTAGCGACAATTTCAGACAGCTCTTCAATATCCATCCCAGAGAGTACTTTATCCTCGCTCATGGCACTTTCAAACATCGTCAAACAATGCGGACAGCCGACGGCCACTGTTGAAGCTGAACGACGCAAGTCCGTTAAACGAATAAAGTTAATTTTTTTCGTTGAACTTTCCATCCACATTTGCCCGCCGCCGGCGCCACAGCACATTGCCGTTTTTCCTCGTTGCAGATTCTCAACACGAGTGATGCCGCCCACAGCATCCAAAATTTTTCTGGGTGTTCCCACACTGTTGTTATACCTGGCCATATAACACGGATCATGGAAAACGACCTTTTCGGCTTGCTTGAGCTGCGGCTTAATACGCCCTGAGTCAATCAATCCCAAAATGAGTTGAGTGTGACTCACCACATCAAATTGTCCGCCTTCAAACTGCGGATACTCGTTCTTTAATGTATTGAAGCAATGCGGACAGTGGGCCAAGATATGTTTGAATTGGTACTTACGCAAATTCTCAATATTTTCCTGAGCCGCCAGCTGGAATGTGTATTCTTCCCCGCTTCGTCTGGCGAAATCTCCATGACAACGTTCCTCTTGCATAACAGCAAAAGAAACGCCGGCAGCATGCAAAATCTTAACCATAGCTCGCGCAATTTTTTGTGCACGACGGTCATAAGAGGCTGAGCATCCGACCCAATAGAGATAATCAACGGGCTTGCCTTCAGTTGCAATTGGAACATCCAACCCTTTTGCCCAATCCAAACGCGAAGCCGGATCCATTCCCCAAGGATTCCCGACACTTTGAGTATTTTGTAGTGCTTTGGCTAAACCGGCAGGAAATTCCCCCATCTCAAGCGCCAAGTGTCTGCGCATATCGACAATGGTTGAGGGTAAATCCAATCGTGCCGGACAGGCTTGCATACATGCCCCGCACGTTGTGCAACTCCAAAGCGCTTCTTTGCTGACAATGTCTCCGACAAGTTCCTTGTCATTGGGGTGATGCAAACGCTTCTTTAAGGATAAAACCAAAGCTTTCGGATCCAAAGGAGCTCCTGCACGCAAGGCCGGACAAACTTCCGAGCAACGGCCGCACTCAGTGCAAGCATCAAAATCCAAGCGTTGCTTCCAACTAAATTGATCAAAATTGGAAATACCGAAAGATTCCTGTTCCTCAATATCTTCAATCTTTGCCAGTTGTCCTTTCGGAGCAAGTTTTCGCCAATAAATATTGGTCGGCGCTTTAAACATATGGCCAAAAAAGGTGAACGGAATGAGCGCAACAAAAATCAAAGCCCCAGCCCCATGGACCAACCACCAGGTAAAGTGTGCCCCCTGAAGCTGATCAGGCGTGAACATTTTGAGGAAAACTAATGAAAAGGCATACCCGACCGGAGAGTAAATAGCCCATTCGGGTTGTTGAGCCGCCAAACGCAGTCCTTCAACAACAAATCCGGTCAACACAATAATGGCCAACGAGGTCAAAATCCAAGCAAAGCGCCAAGAGCGCTCTAATTTTTTCCCTTTAACCGCAAAACGTCTCCATGCTGCGACAGCCAAACCAATTAATGTCAGAAGACCTGCTAAGTCCAAAATAAATTTGTAGGCAAGATACAGGTTGCCCTTCAGTAAGCGCGCATCGAACAAATAATGAGCGATATCCCAATCGAGAACCGCGGTCGCAGTACCAAAAAAGAGAAAAACGAATCCCCAAAAGATAAAGAAGTGAATTAAGCCGCTTGGCGTTTTCAATAAACGCCGATGCATGAAGGCATCACGCCAAACTCCCATCCACCGATCTTTCTTATGCTCGGGAAGGTTCAGGGGACGCCCAGCGCGCCAAAGGCGTACACATTGGCAAATGCCGATGATGCAGGCGATCACCGCAACAAGCCCAACGACATATACACCAATCTCGGCCCAAAACGGAATGTTCCAAAATGCTGGACGAATCGGCATTGATTCCATAACTTTGTTTTCCTGTTAGTACTTAATGGAAGACCACACCTTATCGAGCCTTTTAACACTGACGGGCATCGGCGTCCTTAACTTCTGCGCAAATAACGACACCCTAAGCTCTTCGATCATCCATCTGAATTCTTCTAATCGATTATCCGCAACCCCTTTTCGTGAAGCCAATTCTCTTTCATACATCGTGACAAAGCGAGAAATATCACGCATTTTTTGAGCATCTTTTTCTGGCTCATCACGTCTTTTCTCCAGACGTACCAGAATAGCTTGAAGGTAGCGCGGATAATGCGACAAATGCAGGTAGCCAATTTTAAGCAAAAAATCCTTAAAAAACAGACTCTTTAATTGGTGCTCGATATCCTCTAACACCCACTTGTCAGAGCAAGACTTTAATTTCTTAATAACTAAAGCCGTATCGGAAATAATTTGACTCAGAAGTCTTGAAATATCTTGGGCAATTAAATTTAACTTTCCTTTTGCCTCTTGACGTCTTGACTCAAATTGCTCGGCATTAACCGGTAAAGGTTCGGTCATTGCGCACTGATTCAAAGAAGCATCAATAACGGCCTCCCGCATCGCCTCGAAACTATCAAAAACGTCCGCCATGGGCTCAAGCATCGCAGCTTGCATTTGAACCGATTGCAATGGTTTTAAACTTTTTTCTAAATAACGAATTTGTTCACGAAGCTGTAACTTGAAAAGACGCAACAAGCCTTTTTGATGTTGACGCGCAGCCTCATCAGGATTATCAAAAACTTCCAGTGAACAGTAACTGTCATGATCCACCAGTGCCGGATGCCCAATAAGAGACTGTCCCTTTCGTTTGATTTCCATGATGTCAGGCAACTCACCGAAGTCCCATTGAGTGATTTCCTGATCACATTCATGAGAAACTTCACTGTCTTGAGCCGCCACCTGTTGGAAGGATTTTTGAGCTTGTCCTCCTAATTCGGATTTCAGAACAGCTAAATTTCTCCCCATTTCAATTTGTCTGCCGTACTCATCGAGGACTTTAAAGTTCATCGTTAAATGCGCGGGCAACTGCTCAAGTTTAAAGTCCTCTTGTCTCGGACGAATAGCGCACTGCGACTCAATATCATCACAAAGAACTTGCAATAAAGGTTTAGTGCCGAGAACATCGGCCGCTCTTTGAGCAAAGCCTTTGGCATATTCGGCTAAAGGCACACAATGACGTCGATAGCGCTGCGGCAAACTCTTTAACAAAAGCTGAACTTTCTCTTTAAGCATTCCCGGCACAAGCCACTGCGTTTTAACCTCATCGACCAAATTAAGCGCATAAAGAGGAACAGCAAGTGTCACCCCATCTCTCGGGCTGCCAGGTTCAAAGTGATACGTCAGCGCCATGGATACTCCCTTCATATCCATTGCCTTCGGAAAATACTCCGTTGTAATGCCGCTTGCTTCATGACGCATCAGCTCATCACGGGACAAATAAAGCAATCGAGGATTGTCTTTTTCCGCCTTACGTCTCCACTGTTCAAAAGTAACAGCGCTGACGACCTCTGCAGGAATGTGTGAATCATAGAATTGAACAATGAGCTCATCATCAACCAAAACATCCAAACGTCTGGCTTTATGTTCTAGATTTCGAATTTCACGGACAAGCTGCTGGTTATGTTTGAAAAACGGCGCTTGTGTTTCAAATTCTCCATTTACCAAGGCCTCTCGGATAAAAAGCTCTCGGCAAAGCGCAGGATCCTTATCGGTGTAGGTGACTTTTCTTTGACCATAAACGGTCAGCCCGTAAACGGTACCTTTTTCCATCGCCATAACCGCTCCGGCTTTTTTCTCCCAGTGCGGCTCTGAGTAGCTTTTCTTTATCAGATGGGCGCCAACTTTTTCTATCCACTGTGGATCTACATCGGCAACGGTTCGAGCAAAAAGTCTTGACGTTTCCACTAATTCCGCAGCCATTATCCAACGGCCGCATTTCTTTACCCTGGGTGAGCCGGGCCAGATATAGAACTTAATACCCCGAGCTCCCAAAAAAGGCGCTGCTTTAGGCTCGGCATCCGGAATTTTGTACCCTAAATTTCCTAATAATCCGGACAGCAACGCCGTGTGAACTTGTTCATAGGTTGCCTCTTTATCGTTAAGCTGCCAACCTAATTCAGCGGTTAATTCCTTAAGTTGTCGGTAAACGTCACGCCATTCTCTCAGACGTCTAGGGCTTAAAAATTTGCGCCGGAACTCTTCGGTTAGTTTGCGATTGCTCTCCTTATGATCCATGGCATTTTGTACGTAGCGCCATAATTTCACAAATGTTGAAAAATCGCTTTTGTCATCAGCCATTGAGCGATGAACATTGTCGGCGGCTTCCTGCCGATCCAACGGACGTTCTCGAGGATCTTGTACGGAGAGAGCGCTCGCAATGATGAGCACTTCAGCCAGTGATCCATTTTCTTTTGCAGCCAAAAGCATTCGAGCAACTTTAGGGTCAACGGGAAGCTTGGCCAATGCTCGTCCGATATCCGTTAAACGCTCACGCTCGTCTAAAGCATTTAATTCTTTCAGCAGTGAAATTCCATCGACGATAGCCCGATTGGGCGGAGCTTGCACAAAGGGAAACGCACGCACGTCACCTAATCTCAAGGCCTTCATTCGTAAAATAGCCGCCGCCAGATTCGTTCGCATGATTTCCGAATCTGTAAAGGCAGGACGACGCGCGAAATCTTCTTCACTATACAAACGTATACAAATCCCGTTGGCCACGCGGCCACAACGGCCGGAACGCTGATTGGCTGATGCTTGACTGACCGGTTCAACCAGCAACTGATCGACTTTGTTGCGATAGGAATAGCGTTTAACTCGGGCCAATCCCGTATCAACCACATAGTGAATGCCAGGGACAGTAATGGAGGTTTCTGCCACATTGGTCGAAAGAACGATGCGACGCTTTTCACTGGTTTTAAAAACTTTTTCTTGCTCTGCGGCTGACAGTCTCGCATAAAGCGGAAGAATTTCCGTCGTTGGCGGTTGCGAGCGAGTCAATGTTTCGGCAGCCTCTCGAATTTCGCGTTCACCCGGCAAAAATACCAAAATGTCTCCGGGACCTTCTCGCGTCAATTCATCGCACGCATCCGAAATCGCATTCATCAAACTTTTATCATCCGTTTCGTCTTCATCTTCCGGCGCGCGATAACGGATTTCGACCGGATAGGTACGACCGGAAACCGTCAAAACAGGTGCCGGCTGACCTTTTTCGTCCGAGAAATGCTTGGCAAAACGCTCACTGTCAATCGTAGCTGACGTGACAATCACTTTAAGATCGGGACGTTTTTTTAATAAACCCTTCAAATAGCCGAGCAGAAAATCAATATTGATACTTCGTTCATGCGCCTCGTCAATAATGATCGTATCGTAAGCTTTTAAGAGAGGATCTCCCTGAGTTTCGGCCAGCAAAATGCCATCGGTCATGAGTTTAACTTTAGCGCCTGGGTCCGTACGATCGGTAAAACGAATCTTAAAACCCACCCATTGACCCAGATCGGTACCGGTTTCTTCGGCCAAACGTTTGGCAATAGAGGAAGCCGCGATACGCCGAGGCTGCGTATGTGCAATTTTTCCCTTTCTTCCACGACCGGCTAACACACAAAGTTTCGGCAACTGAGTGGTTTTCCCGGATCCCGTTTCACCACAAAGGATCAGTACCCGATTTTTCTTGATGGCTTCGATAATCTCTTTAGCTCTTTGAGAGACAGGAAGACCCGGCGCAGGCGTCAGACGAGCATGTACCCCGGCTTTGGCGTTTGCCTTATTTGATGCAGAATTTTCATCGGCTTCTTTTTTCTCGGTACTTTTATTTTTTTCTTTTGTTATACGTGCTGCTTTCTTTTTTTCTGCCTCAAGCGCCCGGGCTTGAGCTTGTTGCTTTCGCGCCTGCATCAAACCACTCAATTGATCTCGTAAACTATTTCCACTCACTCTTTCTTCCTTAAGATTCTTTTCTCACCTAAAGCAAGACAAATTCAAAGCGAATTCTTACAATAAACGACAGTTTTATTTAACTTTTGGGGAGACATTCAGTATGACTCGTATGGTCCACTGTCTCAAACTTAACAAAGAAGCCGAAGGCTTAGACTTCGCACCGCTGCCCGGTCCTCTCGGTCAGAAGGTTTATGAAAACATTTCCAAAGAGGCTTGGAATGAGTGGATTCGTCTGCAAACCATGATGGTAAACGAATACCAACTCAACCTGGCCGACCCTGAGGCAAGAAAGCATCTTCTGACTCAGATGCAAAAATACTTATTCGGCGACGGCGTTGAAGCTGTTCCCAACTACACGCCTCCGAAATAATGTTCTTCGGGCACCAAACGGTGCCCGAACTATTAGGGCGTCAAGGTCTTAACGCCGTCTTTTGTTCCTAAAAGCAAAACATCGGCGCCTCGTTTGGCAAACAAGCCTACCGTCACAACACCGACAATTTGATTGAGTTTTTCTTCCCAGTGAACCGGATCGTCAATCGCCCATCCATGAACATCGAGGATTTTGTTTCCGTTATCCGTTGTGAAATCTCGGAGCACTGGACGGCCGCCCAATTTTTCAATCTCTCTGGCAACCGCATTGACAGCCATCGGAATCACTTCAATCGGCAGCGGAAACTTGCCCAAAACATCAACCTTTTTTGATTCATCGGCAATACAGACAAAGCGCTCCGAAACCATGGCGACAATCTTCTCCCTGGTCAGCGCTCCACCGCCTCCCTTGATCATGGCAAAATGCGGATCAATTTCATCGGCTCCGTCGACATAAACACTAATTTTTTCCACCTCATTGAGATCAAGGACCTTAAAACCATAGGCCTGAAGTTTATTGGTTGAGCGCACACTGCTGGAGACGCAAGCAGGCACCGAGATACCGCTTTCTTTGAGCGCGTCAATAAAACAATCTACGGTCGATCCCGTTCCAACCCCCAGAATTTCGCCGGGTTTTACATATTGCAAGGCAGCCTGTCCGACGGCTTTTTTAAGTTCCTGCTGATCCATAACGACCTCTTGTGAATCAATATTTCAACAACACAGATTTTAAATGACGGCTATCATTCGGTGTTAGAACTTTTTTTGTTTTGAATACTGTGGAAAGAGCGACCCCTATTTTTGCCGTCGAGACTTTCAAAAGTCTAGGCGACAAGACATTTCGAGGACAGAGTATGTTCGGCGTCATCATGACGTGGATCATGCTCATTTGCGTGATTATCGGAATGATTTTCATCGGCCGCGTTATTCAATCAGAAGACCAAAAATCACAACTGTCTCAGTTACACCAAACAACAGAACTGTGGGCTGAATCTTTTTCCATTCGTCTAAATTCCGATTTAGACCGTCTCGGTCAGTTACACAACGCACTGCCTCAAAATCTAAGCTTCCGAGACAATCTATCCAGATTAGAGCAGCAGACTAGGGAGCTGATGCAGCAGCGAGCCGAAATTCTCGAAATTAATTACCTCGATGGAAACAATCGCGTTGTTGCTTCTTTTGCTTCACCGCATCCTTTCGGCGACATTACGTTACGAACCGGGGAGCGCTATCAAAGACCCAGTACAATGGGCGCCATTCTTCGTTCCAGACGAACCGGATCTTCTTCATTTTCAGAACCCTACTCGTTGCCTATTGAAGGATCGCCATTTATCGATCTGGTGTCCCCAAGCATCGTAGGGGGTGAGCGCTATTTGCAAATTTCTCGTTTGTCTATTTGGTCACTTTTGCGTCAAGCAACTCAGAGCCGTCGGGATGCTTCTTTTCGAATTAGTCTGCTCTACAACAGTGAACCGATTGTTGCCGCCAGTACAGACTCACGCAGACAAACGATCACTTACAAAATGCACCTTTCCCCTCTTCCTGCGGGCTTTGAGTTGCAAGTTTCAAGTTATGCTCAAGGTCTATTAACCCAGAACACTCTTTTCTGGGTGATCAGCGCACTGGGAATCTTTTTGGTCGTCGCTCTCTTGGGATTGATCCGCTTCAATTGGAGACAAAACAGCACAGAAACCGCACTACGCGCAGAATCTGCGCTTAGAAAAACCATCGCTGACAGTCAATTGTCCGGTCTGCAGGTAACCGACAGGAACGGTCGTATTGTTTACACAAACCGCACGTTTACCGATTTACTGGGTTTGAGCGCCAATGAGCATCTAATCGGGCAGTTACCTCCCTATTCTTACTGGCCTAAAGGCGATGCAGGCTTTCGTTTAATGGAGTTATTTGACACGATTAAACGCGGGCAAATGACAACAACCAGTTATGAATTTCATCCTCTGAGACCCGATGGTTCCACTTTCAGTGCGTTTATCCACATCTCTCCCATGATTACCGTTGAAGGTACCCATTTAGGATGGCTGTGGACACTGACCGATATTTCCGAAATTCGTCAGGCGCAGGAAAGAGTCACTGCAGCGCATGAACGATTCACTCGCGTTCTCGAGTCTATGCAGGATGCTATCAGCGTGGTTGACCCCCAAAGCAACGTGCTACTTTTTTCCAATACTGTCTACGATTCTCTCTTTGGAGAAACCAGTCAAGGTCATCTTCAAGCCCACATGGAACTCATTAACCAAATGGGTGAAAAGAAAGTCAAAGAAGCTTCGGATATGTCTTCCGATATTTACTTAGAAGATCTTGACCGCTGGTTTGATTTGCACGAGCGCACCATCACATGGACAGATCGTACGGCTGTTAGGTTGCAGATTTTGTCTGACATCACAGAAAGACGTAAAAATGAAAACCTGCTTGTTGAACAACAAGCGCGCTCGGAATTGAATTCGCGACTGGTGACAATGGGTGAAATGGCGAGCTCACTTGCTCACGAGCTAAATCAACCTCTGACAGCTATCTCTAATTACGCCTTTATTGTTTCGAGCTTAATGAAAAAGGCGGGCGTGCCTGAAGAGCATGAAATGTTTTATTCCATCTCGCGTATTGAGGCACAAGCCCAAAGAGCCGCGGCGATTATTCAAAGAATTCGTTCATTTACTAAACGAAGTGAACCGAAAATGGAGTCTATTCCTGTCATGAATCTGATTAAGGAAGTGATGGAATTGGCCTCCATTCAAGCCAGAAGACACAATGCGAAGGTTCAGTACTACGTTGCCCCTGATATCACCAATGTCTGGTGTGATGAAATTATGATCGAACAGGTTCTCTTGAATTTGATCAAAAATGGCATTGAAGCCAGTGTTGGGATCGAGGGACAAAAACCGGAAGTCACCCTGACAGTTTATAGCGGCATTGATCACCACATTATTTTTGAAGTTGCCGATAACGGCGTTGGCATTGATGATGAACATAAAGCTCAACTGTTTGATCCGTTCTTTACGACCAAGTCCACGGGGATGGGAATGGGCTTAAACATCTGCCGAACCATCGTTGAATTGCACCATGGTCGCCTAACGATATCGGACAATATCGGAAGAGGAACAATTTTTACATTAACGCTTCCATCCGAAAACAAACAAACAGGTTAAAATGCTTTTTCGTTAACAAGACTCACGGCCTATTGCCTACATTGAAATTATGTCTTTTCCCGCATTCAATTTTGACAATATCCGCAAAGAACCTCTGGGAACCGTCTATCTTGTAGACGACGATGCAGATGTGCGTGATTCACTGCGCAGATTATTGGAATCACAGGACTATCGGGTTGAAGCTTATGACAGCGGTGAAGCATTCATCGCCAAGTATGATCCGAACGCCATTGCTGTGCTCTTACTCGATCAACGTATGCCCGGAATGCCCGGCACTGAAGTCCAAGATCACCTCATTGCAAGAAAAGCGACTATTCCTATTGTCTTTTTAACTGGACACGGTGACGTCCCGATGGCTGTGAGTGCCCTAAAAAAGGGAGCGGCCGATTTCTTGCAAAAGCCGGTAAAGATTGAAATCTTATTACCCTTGATTTCTCGACTTTTGTCTGAGGCTCGTGAGCAGCGTGTTAAAAGTGAGCGTCAATCTCTCAATGAAGCGATGCTCTCCAAACTCACGCCACGTGAACAACAGGTGCTTGAACGCATCGTTGCCGGTCGGCTTAATAAACAAATCGCCGATGACTTGGGTATTTCTATTAAAACAGTTGAAGCCCACCGTGCTTCAATTATGGATAAAACCAATTCGGGAACAGTCGCCGATTTGATGCGTGTTGTCATGAGTGCCAACAAGCAAATTTAATCTGCGGAAAATTACCTCAAAAGTCCGCTTCCTCAAAAGCGGACTTTCTTTCATATAGGCCATTGATCGTTATGTCAGCTCAACTCATTGACGGAAAAGCCATTGCTCAGGCTATTAGAGCGCATACAAAGCAAGCGGCTGCAAAGCTGCGCCGTGCACCTGCTTTGGCAGTTGTGATGGTTGGAGAAAATCCTGCTAGTGCTGTTTATGTTCGCAATAAAGTCAAGGCTTGCAACGAAGTCGGAATTACCTCCATTGAGCATCGTCTTCCGAGCGATTGTTCTGACGAAAGATTATTGGAGGTTATTCGCGCTCTCAATGAAGATGCTTGCATTGACGGCATTTTGGTTCAATTGCCGCTGCCTGAGCATATGCATGCCGGCCTTATCTTAGAAACCATTGACCCCAATAAAGATGTTGATGGTTTTCACATCTATAACACCGGCAAATTGGTAACGACCGGCGGAGGCTTTAAACCCTGTACACCTGCCGGCATCATTGAACTGCTCAAAGCCATTGACTATCCGATTGAAGGTAAACACGCTGTTATTCTCGGACGATCCAATATTGTCGGAAAACCGCTGGCTATGCTTATGCTTCAGGAAAACGCGACGGTAACAATGACTCATAGCCACACGCCGAACCTCAAACATTACACCCAAGATGCCGATATCTTGGTCGCCGCCATTGGCAAAGCGAAATATGTCACGGCGGACATGGTCAAACCGGGCGCTGTTGTTATTGACGTTGGAACAAACCGTGATGAAAACGGCAAGCTCTGCGGAGACGTGGACACGGAAAACGTTAAGGAAATTGCCGGATGGATCACGCCCGTTCCGGGCGGAGTCGGTCCTATGACAATCGCCATGCTGATGTATAACACACTGCTGTCAGCACAAAAACGTCAGAACATCATCTAATCGGATAGGTAGGCAGTTATTCTGTCTACCGTCCTTCCACACCACCCATCGTACGGTTCCGTAATGGGCGGTTATTAATAACTTCCTTGAGTTCGTTTCTTATAAACGTCCCCAAGACAGACCCATCCCTTTCGATAAAGAAAACCATTGGTCAGCGTCGTCGCTAATATCCAACTGTTTGCCGTGTGCCAATACGATTTGCGAGTATTCGCATATTGCCAAGCCGTCGATGCTGACGCACCCAGCTTCTGCAACGCTCGGTATTTCGTACTGACCTTTTTCCACTGCTTCCAGTAGATTTGCCTTATTCGTCGTCTCAACCATTTGTCCGTGTCTCGGACAAAAATCGCCATATCACTTCTCAAAAAGTAATTCACCCAGCCTCTTACAAACTCTGAAAGCTGTTTTCTGAAGGCTTCCAAACTTTGCCCCGGCTTCGGCTTGTTATCTCCCTGAGCCGTTTGACACATTTGTCCTTGGATTTCTGATGCGGTTTGTCTTTGATTTTTCCACCCTTTTCGGCGTAAAAACCAAATCCCAAAAACTTCACATCGCTACTTCCAATGTAACGGATCTTCGTTTTCTCCTCGTTGAGTTTCAGGAAAAGTTTCTTTTCAATGAACGGCTTGATATTCGCCAGCGTCCGTTCTGCTGACTTCCTACTTTTGCAGAAAATCATCATATCGTCCGCGTAACGAACAAACGGATGACCTCTTTCTTCCAATTTCTTGTCCAACTCATTGAGCATGATGTTGGCTAGAATCGGTGGAAGAGGGTTGAATTTTCGGAATATTTGATCTGATTAAATGTCCAGTCAATAAGCTTTTAAAAGGCTGACAAAATACTCATTGGGGGACATCATCCCTAATTTTGAGTGTGGACGTTTACCATTGTAGTTGAAAATCCATTGTTGTATCTGGGCTTGAGCTTCGGCCCCAGGGCTGATGCACGCGCCAGCCCGTGAATTATTTTTCCTGTTATTTTTGACAAGCACTTTACAGCGAAATCCACGTTATTGAATCGGACCAAGCACTGCGGTTTCGTTGCAGACTTTTTCCCCGTTTCCATCTCTTCGTTGGCTTGAGCTTTGCTAATAATTTTGTAAGCCAACTTTGACAGCGCTGTTGGTCCGGCTAAGTAATCGGCATTGCGACAATGCATACGATCTTAATTAAAGGTGACGTCCAACAGCCAGTGCAGATTGTTTTCAATGGCCCAATGATTCCTTATCGTATTGAGCAACCAGGGATCGTTTTGTACTTTTCGACAAAGGTCACTAATTAATGAGCCATCCGCTTCCTCCACGACTGACACCACCGGACATTTCCGCCAGAGCCATAGCTAAACTTGCTGGTCCGATTTTCGTTGCCAATATCGCCATTGTGGGCGGTGGCACCATCGACACGATTATGGCCGGCCACTTAGGCGCAGACTATTTGGCAGCGATTGCCTTAGGGCTTGCCTCCATGATTATGGTGTTTATGGGACTGTTGGGCATTTTGCAAGGAATGAGTCCTCTTGCGGGCCACCATTTCGGTGCCAGAAAGTATGAAAAGATCGGCTTTGAGCTCTCCCAATGCCTGTGGCTGGCCTTTTTCCTTTGCTTTATCGGCATGCCGCTTTTGGGCTGTACAGACATCTGGACTAACCTGGCTCAGGCGCAGGGGTCGGTCAAAGAAATGGCGGCGCAGTACCTTTTAATCAGCATGGCGGGGTTGCCTGCCGCACTGGGCGGTCGCGCCTTCGTGGCGTTAAATGCCGCCGTCTCCCGCCCCAAAGTGACAATGTACGTGTCGCTTTGCGATGGTGATTTTAAAAGCACCGCTAAACGCCGTTTTTATGTACGACTGGTTTGGTTTTGAGGCGTTGGGTGGAGCCGGTGGGGCGCTCTCCTCCACGATTCTGACGTGGCTGTCTTTCTTTGTCTACATTTATGTCTGGAAAAAAGACTCTTTTTATGAACTTATGCGCTGCAGCCGTTTCTACGGTCCTGATCCCCGTGCCATGTGGGCGCAGCTGAAAATCGGCATTCCGATCGGCTTGTCGACTTTCTTTGAAGTGAGCTCCTTCACTCTCATGGCCATCTTCATTTCTCGCTTTAGCGCTGTCACGGTTTCGGCCCACCAAATCGTGGCTAACATCACGAGTATGTGCTACATGATTGCGCTCTCCATCGGTATCTCCTGCACTGTGCTGGTTTCGCAATGTTTGGGGGCGGGTTGGGCAAGCGTAGCCGAAAATGCCACAAAGAAATGTCTTTTGATTGCAGTGAGCATCGCCACATTGGTGGCTTTAACGCTCTTTTTTGGACGAGGCTTTTTGCTTTCTCTTTACACAAGTGATGAAACGGTTATCCGCATTGGCTATTCACTGATCATCTTTGGTGTTCTCTACCACGTCTGTGACGCCATGCAATGTGTAAGCTCCTTTGCTCTTCGAGGCTATCGGGTCACCTTCTGGCCGATGATCATCTACGGTGTATTGCTCAGGGGAGTGGGGCTTTTCGGCGGCTACTACATGGCCTTTGTAGGTGAACCTTTCATGACTGCGAAAGCCGCATACGGTTTCCGGGGAATGACCGCTTTAGGGGTTATTCTTGGCGGGTGTCTCCTTGGCCGCTACCGCTCTCTATGTCTCCAGAATCCGCACTCGAGAAGAAGAGGCTGTAGCGAATAAAGCCGCAGAAATGGCTTAAGCGCTTTGCAATAATTTTTGAAACTCCTCGGACAAAAGCGAGGAGTTTTAATCGCGTTTGAGTTTAACTCAATTCTGCTTTGAATAACGCCAGCGCTTTCTGTCTTAACGCATCTTCCGACCGTTTATCCAACCAATAATCGTCATGTCGCTTGTGTCAAGTCGATAACGCGACAGGCAACTTCTCTTTCACCTGTTTTGGCTTTTGTCCGGTGCTTCACCGGACAAATTTGCGCCTTGATCGGCTCATTCTTTGGCTAAACAGCAAAAATAAGAAATAACCAGCTCCCAAAATGGATGCCAACGTTCCTGCCGGAATTTGAGCCGGAGCGATCATGATCTGGCCGATCATATCGGCCCAGCCAACTAAAAGTATCCCGATAAAAACAGAAAAGATAATTTGTCTGGAAACAGTTCTGCAACCAAGTAACAGAGCCATATGCGGGGCTACCAAACCTACAAAGGCAACAGGACCGGTTGACGCCGTTGCCACCGAGCATAACATTGCGCATAAAAATAACAACACCCCTGTCGTTTTCGTAATGCAAAGGCCTCTGGATTGAGCAAAGTCCCGATTGACACTGAGCAGCGTCATCGCACGACTGAATTTCATTGCAATCAATATCAAGACAGTGGCAGTTATAGAAAGCAGCATGGCACTTTGGGCCGTCGCTCGATAAGTTGAACCCGATAGCCACTGCAAAATGTAATAGTTTTCCATTGTGCTTCTGGACAACATTAACGTAGTGACAGAATCCAATAAGGCCGACAGAGCAATACCAAATAACACAACAAGACTCGGGGAAAAACGACTTTTCCGACTAAGCATCAATAAAATCATTAAAACAATAAAGCTCCCGGTCAATGCGAAGGCCGAAGCAGCCAAGGTTGTTGAAATCCCCAATGTGAGTGCGGCCACGACCAACGAGCAACTTGCTCCTGAACTCACCCCTAAAATATCGGGGCTGGCCAAAGGATTATTAATCAATCGCTGCAAAATCACACCGGCGCAGGCCAACGCAGCACCGGCAAAGCAAGCGGTCAGCAAACGTGGCCAACGCAGAGAAAGCGTAAAGTCATTGGCCTTTGTCCATTGCCACCCCGACTCCGTTGTCTCCAACATACCATTTATCACGAGTAAACCCACAAACAATGTGACCATCACCATGATCACCTTGTTAATGCTGAATTGATGCGAAAAGACAAAAACTCTCTGCTCCATATTGAAACCGTCTTTAAGTGAGCTGCCCGACATCGTTATTCGAGCTATCCAAATAAAAATCGGCGTGCCGATAACGGCTGAAACAACCCCTGTCGGCACAATATTTTCGGTCATGGCCGACAAGACATTCGCAAGGCAATCGGTTAAAAGTAACAATCCTGCTCCAAGAACAGAGCTGGCAGTCAACTGCTTTGCGGGAGAGCGGCAGCCGCACGCTCTCACGATATTAGGGGCAATCAACCCGGTGAAGTTGATAACGCCGGCCACAGTGACAAAAGACGATACGATCCAGACACCCAATAATGTGAAAATAAAGAAAACCTGCACAACCGACAATCCGCGTGCCTTAGCGGCCTGTTCACCTAAACTAATCAATGCAAGGGCTCTGGGGGCAAATAAAAATATTAAACCCATGGGAATGGCCGCTCGTTGTGCCAACCAGATCAAAGAAGACCAGCCGTTTTGTGACAGGTCTCCAGCTCCCCACAAAAACACGTTTTGGATAAAATCAGCCTTTATTAGCACAATAGCCGTGGCAAGCGCGCCAAAAAGCAAATTGATCACCATGCCTGAAATAACAAGCGCCACTCCGCTCAAGCGCTTAAAACCAGTAATAGTCATAATTAACCCGAATGCAACTAAAGCGCCTGTGAACGCACAAAGCGCCAGGACGTCATTGACTAATTCCGGGAAAAATGCGCTGACCAAAACAATGGCAAACCAGGCTCCCGACGATGTCCCCAGTGTCAAAGGGGAAGTCATTGGATTTTGTGTCAGCTGCTGCAGCAAGCTGCCAACCAACCCCAAAATAGCTCCCCCGACCAAAGCCATCAGCCATCTTGGCGCTGTCCCGAAAATAAAGAAATACTCATCAAAATTTTGAGCCGCTTCGGGATTGAAAAACAGAGTAAGAGATTGACTTAAAGTTAGGGCGTTTTCAAATTGAAAACTAAACAGTGTCCCCAAAACTACAACGATTGCCGCTAAGAGAAACAAAAAGCTGAAAGAAATCCTCTTCATTTCCCCTCCACTTTTATAGACATCAATGCTTCATAAAGACTTTGAGCCGTCACTAAAATGGATGGCGCTCCCCCGTGACTCCAATAGGGTTTTGCCGATGCAACATGCCCTCGTCGGACAAAGGGCATGGCTTGCCATAAAATGGATTCGAGGACTTTCTTTTCTTGGGCAAACGGTAAAACATAGATGACAATGGCATCGTTAAGGTCTTTCAAATCACGGATTCTTACCTGTGTGAGTCCATAGTTGGCGTTATCACGAACATAAGGCTGAGAGATACCCATTTCCCTGAGGACATAATCAGCAATGGAATTAGGGGTATAAACAAACAATGTCGTTAAGCCCGAAAATCGTATCACCTGAACGGACGGCACAAAGCCAAAATGCTCACGAATTGACTGCCCCATCTCTTTCAAGGCCCGGTGCCAATGAGCGACGTCTCGGCGGGCCTTTTCTTGCCTGTCGAAAACACGGGCTAATGTCAAATACTGATTGATTGCTTCCTGTGCCTGCCCGATGAGCGCATCGGCTCGATAATTTTCAAATACCAGTACCTTGGAAAACCGCTCGAGGGAATTTTTAAGATTTATTTGAGTAGGACCGATTAATACCAAATCGGGCCGCAGTGCCGCAATCCGCTCTAAATTTGGTTCTGCTCGAGTACCGACATCCACGATGCCTTCTGGAAGCGCCGGTTCGCGCACCCAAGTGGACCAAGGCGCAATGTCAGCCGCACCAACCGGCGCGATTCCAAGGCCCACCAAATTCTCCAAAAGATCCCACTGCAGTGCGACCACCCGTTGCGGCTTAGTGAGAAACGTGTGCTGGCCGAGGCTATCAAAAACAGTGACCGGATAATGATTGGCAAAAGCCGGCACTGAAGACATTGTCCAGGCGGCCGCGAGGGCTCGCGCAAAATGGCGCCTTGTGAGATGTAAGTCAATCATGCGCACACCACCGCAAAAGTTCGAGCCGGCCCTTCGTGATCAGACTGCGGTAAATCAAGCAATTTAACCGGTATTTCATACAACGACCGTAACAAAGCCTCCTCTCTTAAAAGCGAAGCATCCCCTTGAAACAACACCTTGCCCTGCTTTAGTGCCACAACATGACTGGCATAGCGAAGGGCCAAATTAATGTCATGAATAATGGTGATGATCCCAATGCCCGCCTTTTGATTGAGTTGTGACAGCAGCCCTAAAACGCCATACTGATGCTTGACGTCCAGCGCGGAAGTCGGTTCATCAAGAATCATCACGGGTGAACTTTGCGCCAAAAGCATGGCAATCCAAACTCGCTGCCGCTCTCCGCCTGAGAGCTCATCGACGTAACTGTCGGCAAAGCGCTCCGTTTGCGTGGCCTGCATTGCCCGCCGAACGGCTTTCTCATCCTCCGCATTCCAACGAGAAAATAGGCCGCGCCACGGAAAACGCCCCAATCTCACAAGTTCCCGACATGTTAATCCGGAACTGGAGGGTAACTTTTGAGGTAAAAAAGCGACACGCCTGGCACACTCTTTTTCAGAAAGTTCAAAGAGGTTTTCTGAATTCAGTTTCACCGATCCCTGATCCGGCTGAGATAGCCCTGCCAGTAAATTGACTAAAGTGGATTTACCTGAACCGTTATGACCCAGAATGACCGTCATTTTGTTAGTCGGTATTTTTAGATGATCAATTTCTAAAATCGTCCTGGCTTCACGTCGAACAACAATATCGGTTAAATCAAACATAGCGACAATTAACACAAAGCCCTGACGGAAAGATTCGCTCCGTCAGGGCCCGATGAATTACCAGTTATAAGTCAAAGATGCTCGCACAACGCGACCTTCTCCATAGTAGGCGGTATTGTAGTCACAGCCGGCCACATAACGGTGGTCGGTGATATTGGTGGCTGTGCCGACAAAGCGCCAATGCTTATCAAAGTCGTAGATAACGTTGGCATCCCAAAGAGTGGCAGAATCCACTTTGTGACGATAGTAAGTATCGCGAGTGGAGCCTAAGTAACGGATACCATTACCGATTGTTAAACCGGGCAGGCCGAAACGAGCGAAGTTATAAGAAACCCAAACCGAACCGATGTGTTCAGGCGTCAACTCAGCCTCATCGTGCCAATCGCCAAAGGCATCCTGATATTTAGGCTTGGTGACATCCTGATACGTGTAAGATGCATTCACGATAAGGTTTTCGGTTAATGCCGCCCTCATCTGAACTTCAACACCTTGAGCTTCTTTTTCGGAAACCTGCGACTGAGCCAAAACGCCACCGATGACCGACTGAGCCAAGGCATTTTCTTGTTTGAGGTTAAACCAAGCCACATTGATAAAGCCATCGAGCCAATCGGGTGTAAATTTCACACCGACTTCCAATTGTTTGGTATTGATCGGCTCGTAAATGTAGTAACCGTAAGTACCGGGAGTCCATCCTCCCAATTGCACCATGGACGCATTGGTGTAGAACGCTTCGGAGTAATTGACATAGGGAGATAATCCCATCGGACCGAAGTACATCAAGCCGGCATTCCAAGACAATTCTCCCTCATCGAGTGAATCTGAACTGTTAATCGAATCCGGATTATCGTTGGTGGCATCGATATTGACCATGTCGTATCTCAAACCGCCTTTGATCAGGAAAGTTTCGTTGTAGACAGTTTGCAATTGACCATAAACACCCAATTGTTCCTTCTTGATGGAATTGTCCCAAACGGAAAGTTCCGAGTCTGAGGGCATGCCGGTGTGAGAGGGATTAAAGGGATCGGCATTGTCAATCGCTACACCCAAGCCGTTACCTTCCCAATCGTTTTTATGGTGTTGGTAGTCAAAACCAACCTGCACCAGGCTATCAAAATCACCCCACATCCAATTGCCGGTTAAATTATTATCAAAGGTAAAGCTTGTGGCATCGCCGTCATTGAGAAGGGTAGAACGGTAAAGACCGCCGTCAGAAGGAGCGGTTGCCCCATCAAGTGAGCCATATGCAGCGGTCGTTCTGAAGTAAAGATCCGTATGCTTGGCTGTAAAAGTTTGCTTGTACTCTAAGTGGTCGTTAAAGGCATGCTTAAATTCCCAGCCGAAGGTTAACTGGTCTTTGTCATAAGTATCATGCTCGGGATCACCGTAATTGGTACCGTAGTGAACTTTTCTCCCGTCACGATCGACGACCGTACCCCAAGCCGGCATAAAGGCAGCACTGGGCTTGCGATCTTCTTTTAAGTAACTCGCCATGAGGGTCAACGAAGTGTTTTTGGAAATATCAATGGTCCAACTCGGTGCAATATAACCGCGCCATCCGTTAACACCATTGACAAAAGAGTCTTCACGGTTGCCCATGGCCACCAAGCGGTAACGTTGAGAACCGTCTTCAGTCAAATAGTCAGAAATGTCCAATCCGAGTTGCGCAAAACTTTGTGTGCCGCCGGTGACAGTGACCGAATGTTGAGGAGTTTTTGTCGGCTTCTTGGTCACCAAATTGACAACACCGCCAGGCTGGGAATCGCCGTATAAGGCAGAGGCTGGTCCGGAGAGTACTTCGATGGATTCCAATCCATAGGGTTCAATTGTGGTGTCAAAGTACCCTTCTTGATATTGGACTTGACCGTCAACCAGTGTTGTTACCTGAAAACCGCGCATACGCATCCAGTTGGTATCGTAATCAGCGCCATAAGGGTTAACAAAACCGGGAACATAACGCAAAGCATCGTCTACCTTACGCAGGATTTTGTCATCGATTTCTTTTCGATCGATCACACTGACCGATTGAGGCGTCTGCTCTGTATCGGTATTGATTTTGAGAGCCTGAGCCGTCACCGTCACAGCGTCCAGATTGGTCGTTTCAACAGCAAAAGCCGGTTGCAAACCAAAGGCCAAACACACGGCTAAGGATGTTTTAGTCAAGAGAAAGTTTTTCATAGTAAATGTAAATGAGATTCATTTATTGTTTAGGTTAAAAAAAGAGAACTCCTATCCTCCGCCCATCGAACCGCCCTTAGCGGGCAATCCGAAATTCAATGGGAAATCTCAAACGAACACTTCGCGTCGGTCGAGGCCAAGACGATTGAGCTTTCCTGACAGCCCTAACGGCTGCGTTATCCAAAATGCCATTACCCGAAGAACGGTAAACGGTTAATTCTTCCAAGTCTCCTGCCAGGTTGATAGAAAATTGCAGTGTGACGATCCCCTCGATCCCTTTAGAGCGCGCGCGACGCGGGTAAACCAAGGACTTCTCCACCGTTGACTTCACAGCCGAAAGAAAAGCATCTTTGGTTTCTCCATAAACCAGAGTGGAAATACCCCCCTGATTGCCGGCAGTCTGACCGCCGGAAACTTGACGATTGTTGACAGCATTGGCTTGCACCGTCGAAGCTTTTGAGGTTTTTTGTTTTTCTTTGGGAGGTTGTTGCTTTTTCTTTTCTATCGGTTGAGTCTGACTGTTTTTCGTTTGCCGTGTTTTTTCAGAAACTGATGGCTGAAGTTTTTCAATTTCTTCTATCGGTGTTTTTTCAACGGTTGACTTTTGCTCAATCAACTCCGCTGACGAAACCATTGCACCGCCTGTCATCTGAGAAAGTGTGATGGAGAAAGTGGAATTTTGACCTGCCGCGGCAAAATCCAAACTCGGAGTTTGCCAAAAGATAAAACCGACTATCGGTACATAGACAAAAAAAGCGATCGCAAAAGAGCGAGTCATTCGCTTACGGTCGCGCGATTTGTTCAGTTGCGATTGCGAAATTTTCATGATTATATTTTTTAAATAAATCAATAACCTGAACAAATGAGTCAAATTTTGACTCCTTGTCGATGCGCATCAAAACCCGGTCATTTGAATTGAGCGCCCTCACCTTCTGCTCTAAGTCAGTCAAAGAGACTGAATCACCATCCCAATAAAATTCCCCGGCGGCATTGACCTGAACCAGTATTGGCTTTTCACTCGAATTCGAGCCTTGCGTGCTTTCGCTTTGGGGTAAGTTAATCTGGATTTCCCCCTTCGCGATGAAGGTTGAAATGGATAAAACCATAGCCAGCAGCACCAACATGATGTCGATGAACGGAACGATATTCAGGGGTTCTTTCTTGGGAATCTCAATCATGATGCATCGCCTGCCGCATTCTTCCAACGAGTGGACAAAACGTTAATTTTGCGTTGTAGTCCGTTGTAGATAATAAGAGTAGGAATAGCGACCGCTAAGCCCAGCGCTGTTGCTTTCAATGCCAGTGACAAACCGACCATGATGTCGGAAGCATTAATGTTGCCGCTTTGCCCCATATCGTAAAACGTGATCATGATACCGATCACTGTTCCCAATAAACCCACATAAGGCGCGTTGGAATAGATGATGTAGAGCGTGGTCATGTTTTTTGTGATGGCCTCATCAAAATCATTTTGGCTCTCATAATCACTGATTTTGACCTTTTTCAAAAACATCAGCCGCTCAATAGTCAACCAAACGGTAATAAAGCCCATCAAGCCTAAGACGGCGAAAATAAAGTAATCAATACTGTCTTTTAAAAGTTCCATAGCGACACCCTGAAATCATGTCTGTGGAATTATATACTTATTACAGATAATGAGAATTATTATCTTTTAAATTTTCTTTTGCACTACGCTCTTTGTCTTATCCTGATATCAACGAAAAGTCTGCAACAGCCTCAGATAGAAAGGCCGGCCATCCATTGAGCCCTTAAAGCAGTAAACTCCGTGTTGTACTTAAGGATTAGTAGCAAAACCGGCACCGGTTAGCTCACCATCAAGCTCGTTGCCTGCAACGTCACTTTGGAAAATATCAATGTGAATTAATTTTCATTTTCAGGTTATGAATTTATAAAAGTTGCCTTAATTCAGTAACAAAGCAGGGCTGGCGCGTGCGTCAGCCCTGTGGGAAAATTGTTTCATCTTGATCCTCTCGATGCTTTATTTTAAAACTCAGGATCAAAATTCCGAATCTACGACCTTACTTCACGGTGATATCGGTCCTCCCTGTGGGGTCCCTATCGTATTGGGGGTGCTTTTACCGTCCTCCAATACCGGAGCTCGTAAAAACTTGTGAATCAGCGAAATAACTCGGCCATCCTTGATTCTCTCTGACAATAGTTGCAGGAGCTTCGAGTGATTGTCCGTATCAAAGAACTTCGCCAAGTCCAAATCCACGACCCACACGTATCCTTCGTTGGCCAGTTTCAAGCTCTGTTCAACCGCTGTTTGACAGCTTCGATTCGGTCTAAAGCCGTGACTGCTCTCGGAGAATACCTTTTCGTACTCTTCGCTTAGCTTTTGTTGCACCGCTTGTTGGACCCATCGGTCAATCGCTGTCGGGATGCCCAGTGGTCTGAATTTCCCTTTTTCCTCCTTCGGAATGAGTACTCGTAGCACGGGTTGGGGTTTGTATTTCCCCGCTTTTATGGACTGCACCAGTTCGGGGCCATGCTCAAGCAGATGAGCATAGAGGTCTTTAACCTCCATCCCATCAACTCCTGCACTTCCCTTGTTGGCGACCACTCTCTTCCAGGCTTGGTTGAGATTGGCACTTTCCAATATGGCTTCCAGTGTAACCATCCGTTCTACTCTGTTACGTGGTGGCATTCATCCTTGGTTGTCTTTTCTTGGACTCATTGACTACCGCTATCCTTTCGATTCCGTCAATACTTTCACAGCAGCGATCTTTTGACCTTTCCACTTCATTGTCCAAGAAGCTACTTCAGGTGCCTCCGTTATTAATTTCGGCCCTTCACCAGTGCCATCCACTGGCTACTATGGCGTCTGCTGACTGCTCTCAGCAAGTTTTGCTCCGCGCTCGGTTCGATGTGGGAGCACGTCTGAGAGCCCTCCCCGGGTAAGGACTTAATCTTTCCCTTCATGTGTCCGCTTCGTTTACACCACAAGTTCTGGGTAGCTTTGGGACTTCAGCTTGTAGTGCAGCCTTATCCACTTGCAAATGCCTAACGAAGTTTCTGTTCGTCGGACCAAAGGTTTGCCTCGGGCTTCTTTCAGATTCCACCTCGCGATGGACACCCTTGCCGTCAGCTATGGGCTTGTCGCTACCAACCGCCCTCGGGACTTTCACCCGTTAGATTAAGTGCCATGCCGGGCACACACTTATTGGAAGCCGAACTTATTCGGCTTCCATAAAATAATCCTCAAAATCGTCCGACTGAATAACTCGACGGGCGACATCCATTGAAAAGCCTCGCGCTAAAAGGTAGCGCATCTGTTTACCCCGTTCTTTGAAGTCCTGCGGTGCCACACCAAAACGCTTCTGCCATAAAGCCCGTGCTCTTTCATATTCGCTTTGCCCTAAATCCTGCAGCGTCTTTTCAATAATGCCGGCTGACACGCCGTCGGCTTTTAATTCATAGGCCAAACGAGCATTACCATACCGAGCAGAACGAAGCCTCACCCTAGAGCGCGCAAAACGCTCGTCAGACAAATAGCCGCGTTGTTCAAGCTCATCCAACAAAGCCTCCAGCGTTGTCTCATTCTCCGACTCTTGTAAGTAAGGCCGCAGCTTTTGTCGCAATTCCTGACGACTGTACTCACGCCTAGCTAAGTACCGAATAGCCCGAGTTTTTATGCTCGGGCTTTCGCGTTTACTTTGCTTTAGGGCAACAGTCGAATTCTCTTCATTAGATTTCAACATCAGCGTCTTCAACTTCAGCCTTCTTCAAGGTTTTAACGCCTTTGAGTTCACGAATCTTATCTTCGATTTCCGTCAGTACTTCAGGATTATTCTTCAAAAACTCTCTGGCATTATCGCGGCCTTGACCGATCTTATTGCCCTGATAGCTGTACCATGCACCCGATTTTTGCATCAGATTCAATTCCACAGCCATGTCAATGACCTCTCCTTCATGCGAAATGCCGTCACCATAAAGGATGTCAAATTGAGCCGTTTTAAAGGGAGGCGCCACCTTATTTTTAACCACTTTCACTTTTGTATCGGAACCGATGACTTCATCACCCTTTTTAATGGCACCGACACGGCGGATATCCAAACGCACCGAGCTGTAAAACTTCAAAGCGTTACCACCGGTCGTGGTTTCCGGGTTTCCGTAACTGACACCGATCTTCATACGAATTTGGTTAATGAAAACAACCAACGTATTGGTCCGTTTAATGGATGAAGTCAGTTTTCTGAGAGCCTGACTCATCAGACGAGCCTGCAAGCCCGGCAACGCTTCGCCCATCTCCCCTTCAATTTCAGCTTGCGGCGTTAAAGCGGCCACCGAATCAATAACGACCATGTCAACCGAGCCGGAACGAACCAAGGCGTCACAAATCTCAAGCGCTTGCTCACCGGTATCTGGTTGAGAGATCAGCAACTCGGAGAGATTAACACCAAGGCGTTGTGCATATTGGATATCTAAAGCGTGTTCAGCGTCAATATAAGCACAGGTTCCACCGGTTTTTTGCATTTGAGCCACCACATGCAAAGCCAATGTGGTCTTACCTGAAGATTCCGGACCATAAATTTCGATGATACGGCCACGAGGCAAACCTCCGACTCCCAAGGCGAGATCAAGACCGAGCGAACCGGTGGAGACCACATCAATGTCTTCGCTCATCCCTTTATCGCCCATGCGCATGATCGAACCCTTGCCAAATTGTTTTTCAATTTGAGCCAGTGCTGCACTCAGTGCCTTCTTTCGTTCTTCACCCTCTACACGCTCGACACGCGGTAACGTTTTCTTTTCAGCCATTTTCTTTCCTTAAACGGTTATCGTGCACCCTAGCTCATCGAACTGACACCTATTTAATATATTTTTACAGGAGTATTTAAAAAATATATCAATCGGCGTCTTTGTCTTTAAATTCGGGCAACTTGTTTTCTGTACAAGACGAATTATTCACAATAAAAGATCATTTGTCGAGACTTTAATTGGTTATTTTTATTATCGTTTACCCTAATATTTGTATCAAACAATGATCTTTATCAAATAAAGTAAAACCATCAGCAAAATGCCCTCCCCAAAAAATTATTTGACAAAAGCTTTTAAATGCGGCATCATTTCGCACTCGGTTGGACACGTTACCAGTGGGCTTGTCCCGCTCGTTAAAGCAAACGGGTCGTTAGCTCAGTCGGTAGAGCAGCGGACTTTTAATCCGTTGGTCGAGAGTTCGAGTCTCTCACGACCCACCACCATCCGAAAATGTTGAAGGTTTGGGAGCGTAGCTCAGTTGGTAGAGCAGCGGACTCTTAATCCGTCGGTCCAGAGTTCGAGTCTCTGCGCTCCCACCATCGCCATCTTCTCCCCCACACCTTTTCAGCTCTCATTATTACTTGTTTGTTTTCTTCGTAACAACTTGAAAATTTCCGTCCAATTTCGCTCTTTTCTCTCCAAAAAACAACACTTAACGCTACAATAAATTCCTTGTTAAGTCTGTAGATACTGCCTTTTCAGAAATGTTGTTTTTACCTACTCCTGAAGATACTGATCGACTGGGTTTATTGCTTGCTCAAAGCCTATTGGCTAACCGTCAAGCGATTACTCAATTAGGCCTCAATATTCGTCTAGAGGGTGATCTCGGCGCAGGTAAAACCAGTCTGACGCGTGCCACATTACGCGCCTTAGGCGTGAGCGGCCGAATCAAAAGTCCAACTTTCACATTGCTCGAGACTTACCCAATCGATTCGGAAATTGAAGTTTTCCACTTTGACTTTTATCGATTTGAAAGTCCTGAAGAATTTTTGGACGCAGGATTTCGCGAAAACTTTGCTCCCGGCCATATCACTTTTTGTGAGTGGAGCGAAAAAGCAGGAAACTGCTTGCCTAACGCCGATTTAACGATCAGCTTAAAACCTCACGACGAAGGTAGGCAGGCCTTTTTGACAGCCTCTACAGAATTAGGATTAAACGTACTGAAAGCAATAAACGAAGCATGGACATCTCACGCAGAACACTGATCGGTAGCACAACGGGTACACTGGCGCTCACCTTACTTCCCGTGCGGGTTGCTCATGCCGCACAGATGGTTGATGTCCGCATGTGGCCGGCAGAGGAATACACGCGTGTCACGCTTGAACACGATGAACCGATTAAATTCAAGTATTTTCTTGTCCGCTCCCCCATGCCCTACCGCCTGGTGGTAGACATTGAAGGGCTAAAACTCACTGCGAAACTTCAGAAAATGATCTCCGACGTTTCGCCTAAAGATCCCTATATTCAAGCGGTTCGAATCGGCCAATTTACACCGACTGTTGTCCGCCTGGTGATGGATCTCAAAAGCGAGGTCAGACCTGAAGTTTTCTCTTTAAAGCCCGTTGCCAATTACAAATATCGCTTAATTTTCGATATTTACCCGGTTCAGTCGGAGGATCCGATTGCTGGTGTTATTGCCGGTCTTAACAATAAAGGCCAACAAAAGGATCCTTTGGGTGATTTAATCGCTCAAAATCGTCAGTCAGCTAAACAAAACGAGAGCTCAAAAGAAACAAAAACAGAGCCTCAGAAGCCTGCTCAAACGGCTAAAAACACAAACGCCGAAAAAAATAAAGCTCAAGCTTCAACATCAAAGTCTAAAACTGCAGCTGAAACTAAAAAACAAACGCAACCCAAAGCGCTTCCCAAGAAAACAAAGGATATCGTCATTGTGGTTGACGCCGGACATGGCGGTGAAGACCCGGGCGCGGTCGGTAAAGGTAAAACTTATGAAAAACACATCACGCTTTCCATCGCTAAACGTCTGGAACGTTTGATCAAACGAGAAAAGGGAATGAAGGTCGTGATGACACGCTCATCCGATCACTTTGTGAGTTTAAGTCAGCGAGTGATGATTGCTCAAAAAGCTAAAGCACACCTTTTTGTCAGTATTCATGCTGATGCTTGGACAAAGCCATCGGCCAAAGGATCTTCCGTTTATGCATTGGCCGAACGGGGTGCGACAAGTTCTGCAGCACGATGGTTGGCTAAAAATCAAAACGATGCTGACTTAATCGGTGGGGCCAACTTTAAAGAAGTTGACAGACGTCTGCAGTCCGTTCTCGTTGATATGACGACTTCATGGAAAATCAACTACAGTCTTGAACTCGGTCATAGTGTTTTGCAGTATCTCGGCCGCGTCAACACATTGCATCGCAGACAGGTCGAACAGGCTGGTTTTTTGGTCTTAAAAGCACCCGGCATCCCTTCCATTCTTGTGGAAACAGCTTTCATTAGCAATCCTCAAGAAGAGCGCAAGCTAAAAACAGCAGCCTATCAGCAAAAAGTCGCCGATGCTATCCTGAAAGGAATTAAAGCCCAGGTAAAGAAAAATGACTCCATCATGCAAAGTTAGAAAAGCATTTTGAAAACTTTTGCAACGCATCTTTTCGACGACTTTGACGCTTTACGGCTAAAATAGTCAAATCGTATTGTTTTTTATTCAAGGACATCGCAATCATGGCTATCGTCTCTTTACGTCAATTACTGGATCATGCCGCAGAAAATGGTTATGGCGTTCCGGCATTCAACGTGAATAATATGGAACAGGTTCAGGCCATTATGTCTGCAGCCAGCGAAGTAGGAGCCCCGGTTATCATGCAAGCTTCTGCTGGTGCACGCCGCTATACCGGTGAGCTTTTCTTGAAAAACTTGATTCAGGCTGCTGTTGAAACCTACCCTGATGTCCCTGTCTGTATGCACCAAGATCACGGTCAAAACCCGGCCGTTTGCCAAGGCGCCATCCGTATGGGGTTCTCTTCAGTCATGATGGACGGTTCTCTTCAAGCTGACGGTAAGACTATTGCCAGCTATGACTACAATGTCAGCGTTACTCGCCAAGTGGTCGATATGGCTCACTGCATCGGTGTCAGCGTCGAAGGTGAATTGGGATGCCTTGGTTCCCTTGAAACCATGAAGGGAGACAAAGAAGACGGTCACGGAACCGATGCTAAGATGACCCGTGAACAGCTTTTGACCGATCCGGATCAAGCGGCCGACTTTGTTGAAAAGACTCAGCTTGACGCACTGGCAATTGCCATCGGTACCAGCCATGGTGCCTACAAATTCAGTCGCAAACCGACCGGTGATATTCTGTCTATTGAACGCGTCAAAGAAATCCACCGTCGTTTACCGAACACCCATTTGGTTATGCACGGTTCTTCTTCCGTCCCACAAGAATATTTAGCTGAAATCCGAGAATTTGGCGGACAAATGCGAGAAACGTATGGCGTGCCGGTTGAAGAAATTCAAGAAGCCATCAAGCACGGTGTCCGCAAGGTTAACATCGACACCGACATTCGTTTGGCTATGACTGCGGCTGTTCGCCGCTTCTTGGTGGAAAATCCAACGAAGTTCGATCCGCGTGAATACTTAAAGGCCGCCCGTAAGGCAGCTTATGAGTTGTGCAAACAACGTTATTTGGACTTCGGCTGCGAAGGCCAAGGTGCCAGAATCAAACCGATTGATCTCTTTACGATGGCCAAGCGCTATTCCAACGGTGAATTAAAGCAAAACGTCATCTAACCCAACGGTTTTGTAACACAGAGGGGAGCGAGCTCCCCTCTTAGCTTTCTTAGAAAATGCCTGACGCTAAAGACCTCAAAGGTAAAACTGGACTAAAAAGATTGGCTAACGCGTTCCTTTATTCCAAAGATGGATTCGCGGCCGCTTATCGTTCTGAAGAAGCTTTTCGCCAAGAATTCTGGCTATTAGTGGTGGGCGCCGTCATTGCTATTTTGCTGCCTGTCAGCCTTATGCAAACCGTTGCGCTGATTGCCGTCTTACTATTCCTGCTCATTGTTGAAATTCTTAATTCTGCTATTGAAGCTGCAATCGACCGCATAGGAGCTGAGATTCACCCTCTATCCAAACGCGCTAAAGACATGGGAAGCTGCGCTGTTCTTATGGCTTGTGCCATGGCTGCCTTAGTATGGATAAGCATTTTGGCTGATTGTATTTTTAACCGATAGCCCATCTGTCAACAATTGTTTTTCAGCAAGACAATTGGAGATAGAAAATTCTCGCACTGCGTACAAAAACCGCTAGAATGTATCCGTTAAAACGTTGGCAATGGGCCAACCCAATTTTCACAACGGAATCAAACGATCATGCCCATTCTTGATACTTCTTTGCACTCCTTAAAGCGCATCTATCGCGGCAAAGTTCGCGACAGCTATGAGCTCGATGATGACAAGCTCTTGATTATTGCCACGGACCGTATCTCTGCGTTTGACGTCATTCTCGACGATCCCATTCCCTACAAAGGCATGGTGTTGCAGGCACTGACGGATTTTTGGTTTGAGAAACTCAAAGGCATCGTTCCGAATCATCTCACGGGTATTGATCCCACGACGGTCGTTGCCGAAGATGAAGTCGATCAAGTGAAGGGACGCTCAGTGGTCGCCATGAAACTGAAACCGATTCCGATTGAATGCGTGGTTCGCGGTTATATCGCCGGCGGCGGCTGGAAAGATTACCAGGCAACGGGCAAAGTCTGCGGAGTTGAATTGCCCGCCGGTCTCAAACAAGCCCAAAAACTGCCGCAACCGATTTTCACACCGGCTGCCAAGATGGAAGTTGGCACCCACGATGAAAATATTTCTTTTGAACAGGCAGCGCAATTAGTCGGTGAAGATGTCGCTCGACAAATCCGCGACTACTCTATCGAGCTTTACACACGTGCCGCAGAATATGCACTGACAAAGGGCATTATCATCGCTGACACCAAATTTGAATTTGGTCTGGACAAAGACGGAGTTGTTCGCCTGATGGACGAAGTGTTGACGCCTGACTCATCACGCTTCTGGCCTGCTGATCAGTATAACGAAGGCATTTCTCCGCCTTCATTTGATAAACAGTTTGTCCGTGATTGGCTCGAAACTCAGCCTTGGAACAAAACAGCCCCCGCCCCTCGCGCTCCTCAAGAAATTCTGGAAAAAACGTCCCAGAAGTACCGCGAAGCGTTGCGCCGCTTGGCTGGCCGTGATGTGGCTTAATGTGATATTGAGTTAAACCCTATGGCGCGGAATGGCTTTATCGCTCCGCGCCCTTCTTGTTTTTAAGGTTAAAAAATTATGCAAAATTCTCCTCTTGTCGGTGTTGTCATGGGGTCAAATTCTGACTGGGACATCATGAAAAATGCCTGCGACATTCTCAAAGAATTTGGTGTTCCTTTCGAAGCACAAGTGGTTTCAGCTCACCGTATGCCCGATGAAATGTTTCGCTATGCCGAGACCGCTCAAGAGCGCGGATTAAAAGTGATTATCGCCGGTGCCGGCGGTGCCGCTCATCTGCCCGGCATGCTAGCCGCTAAAACCGTTGTCCCGGTCTTGGGTGTTCCAATTCCTTCGCGTTATCTAAGAGGCGAGGATTCATTGCTTTCCATTGTTCAAATGCCCAAAGGTGTACCTGTGGCTACATTTGCCATCGGTGAAGCCGGTGCCGGCAATGCCGCCCTTTTTGCAATTGAAATGTTAGCCGCTGCCGGATGCGAGGAAATGAAAGATAAAATCTCGGCTTTCCGACGTGCACAAAATGAAAAAGCACGAAATATGGTTTTACCTCTCTAAAGAATGCGAATCGAGTTATGAACAAAAAATTGCCACTTAACCCCGGAGAGATGTTGGGGATGATGGGCGGCGGTCAATTGGGTCGTATGTTTGCCATTGAAGCCGCTTATATGGGTTATCACGTAACGGTGCTTGAACCGGGTGAAATGCCGCCGGCAGCAGAGGTATCTTTAAAACACATTGCGGAACCTTATTTAAGTGAAAGCGGTCTGGATCGCCTTGCCCGTGAAAGCAGCGCGGTGAGTACTGAATTTGAAAACGTTCCCGCTCAAGCTCTTAACCGCTTGGCAAAAGAAACCTTTGTTGCTCCGCCGGGTAATGCCGTTGCAGTGGCCCAAGATAGAAATGCTGAAAAACATTTCATCGAAACAAGTGCTCACGTCCCTGTTGCCCCTCATTGTCAAATCAGCTCTGAGCAAGACATTGAAGCCGCTGACGAATCGCTCTTTCCTGCCATCCTTAAAACCGCTCGATTAGGCTACGATGGGAAAGGACAGGTTCTCGTTGATGATCGAGAACAGTTGCGAGAAGCGTTCACTACGTTGAACAAAGTTGACTGTATTCTTGAAAAGCGTCTTAAGCTATTTAAAGAAGTTTCAGTCATTGTGGCCCGATCCTACAACGGTCAAACAGCGACGTTCCCCGTCTGCGAGAATCGTCATCGTAACGGTATCTTGGCTGTTACTGTTATGCCCGCGCGCATCAGCGAAACGATTTCCGATCAAGCCCGTCAATACGCCACACAAATTGTGGATGCTCTGAACTACGTCGGTGTACTTTGCGTGGAGTTTTTCGTTCTTGAGGATGGAACTTTAGTGGCCAATGAAATGGCCCCTCGTCCACACAATTCAGGTCACGCAACCATTGATGCCTGTTGGAGCAACCAATTCGAGCAACAACTTCGCTGCATGACCGGTCAACCATTAGCCGATACCACTCAGCATTCGGCCGCTGTCATGCTCAACCTGTTGGGTGACATTTGGTTTGATGGGGAGAATCACAGAGAACCGGACTGGTCCTCTGTACTGGCTATCCCCGGAGTCAAACTTCACCTTTATGGGAAAGCTCAAGCCAGAAAAGCCCGTAAAATGGGACACGTGACCTGTTTGGGTAAGACAATTCAAGAAGCCTTGCAACGTGCTCAAGACGTTGCCAAGGTACTTGGTTTACCGGAGCCGCAATAATATGCAAGCAGTTGATGAAAGAGCTATCCGAGCGGCAGTAGATGTCTTGGAGTGTTCCGGTTTGGTCGCCATGCCGACTGAAACCGTTTATGGCTTAGCCGCCAATGCTGAAGACGAAAAAGCTGTCAAAAAAATTTTTGAAGCTAAAAACAGACCGACAACGCATCCGTTGATCGTTCACATTACCGGTGAGGAAGCTTTGGATCATTGGGCTAAAGAGATTCCTCAAAGCGCATACGTATTGGCTAGGCGCTTTTGGCCCGGACCGCTGACCATGATTTTGAAAAAATCAGATGCCGTTGGCGATTGGATTACCGGAGGTCAGGATTCCGTTGGCCTGCGTTGTCCATCTCACCCTTGGGCTATGGCGCTGATTAAAGCGTTTGCAGGTAAGCATCATCGCGGTCTAGCTGCACCGTCAGCCAACACTTTCGGAAGAATTTCTCCCACCACGGCGCAGCACGTTCGTGATGATTTGGGCGAAAAACCCAAAGGAAAGGTTGACTTTATTCTCGATGGCGGCGAGTGCGATGTCGGGGTTGAATCGACAATTATCAACTTAAGCGGTGAGCATCCTGAAATTTTGCGGCACGGTGCCATCACACGCAATATGCTTGAAGAAGCCCTGGGCTGCGCTGTTCCTGACGGCGGCCAAGACTCTCCTCGAGTCTCAGGCTCCCTAAAGAGCCACTATGCTCCTAAAACCAAAGTGATTCTTTCATCGGATATCGCCGGCGATTTAAAACGATATCAAGATAAGAAAGTCGCCATTATGGCTTCAAAAACGTTGTCGGAGCAAACGCCGACCCATGTCATTAAGTGGTTTGTCGCCCCAGAAAGCGCAACAGAATATATGCATGACCTTTACGTGAGACTGCATGAATTGGATCAAGCCGGTGCCGATCTGATATTGATCGAGACACCGCCCACTGGCGATGCATGGAACGCTGTACAGGACCGACTCGCCCGAGCCTCTGCATAGTTGGGAATCTTATGCCAGAAGAATTGGTGAGACTGTCAAAGCGCATCAGCGAATTAGGCATCGCCTCGCGACGCGAGGCCGATGCCTGGATTGAAAAAGGTTGGGTTAAGGTTAACGGTGAAATAGCCGTCTTAGGCATGAAAGTTCGATCAAGCGATCGGATTCAAATTTCATCGAAAGCCAAAGCCCAGCAAGATAAGCTGGTGACCGTTGTTCTGAATAAACCGATTGGTTATGTAAGCGGGCAAGCCGAGGACGGTTATGAACCGGCCAAGGTACTGGTTACGGCTCAAAACCGCTGGGAAAAAGATGACTCCCCTTTACGGTTTCATCCTTCACAATTGGCGCATTTAGTGCCGGCCGGCCGCCTTGACATTGATTCCGTTGGCCTTCTTGTCCTCACTCAAGACGGTCGTGTTGCCAAAAGCATCATCGGTGAGAACAGTGAGATTGAAAAAGAATACATTGTTCGTGTGACACGATTCGACGGCTGCGAGCCGAAACTGACCACTGAACAGCTTCAACTTTTAAATTACGGTTTATCTTTGGATGGGAAACCCTTGCAAAGAGCCAAAGTCACTTGGCTTAACGAAGATGAACTGCGCTTCATCCTTAAAGAAGGGAAAAAGCGACAGATCCGCAGAATGTGTGAAGCCGTCGGACTCAAAGTTCTTCGACTTAAACGTGTCCGAGTAGGCAATATTGTTCTAGGCCAATTACCTCTCGGTCAATGGCGCTACATCAAACCAACAGAACACTTTTAATTTCATGAAAAATCGAGCTCTCCTGGCCCAATTTTTATTGGTATTTGTCACCCTTTTGTGGGGCTCGACTTTTTTGACGCTGCAAATTGCCCTTCAATGGGCTGATCCCATTGTTATTGTTGCTCTACGCTTTATCCTCGCCTCTCTCATCGTTTTTTGTTTACTCAAGGGAAAGCTTTCAGCCATCACAAGATATGAGTGGAGAGGCGGATTTTTCATCGGATGCTGTATTTTCGGAGTCTATACCTTACAAACCATCGGATTAGATTCCATTCCGAGCAGTACATCTGCGTTTTTAACTGGGCTTTACGTCGCTTTTGTTCCCCTGTTGCAGTGGATTGTTTTTAAAAATGTCCCACAACCTATCACGATAGTGACTATTGTTTTAGCCTTTGCCGGCATGACCCTATTTGCCAACCCATTTTCAGTCAGTTTTTCCGGCCAAATCGGTGAATGGGTAACGGTTTTAAGCGCTCTGATCTGTGCGGCTGAGATTCTCTCAATCAGCTACTTTGCCAAGGGATGCCGTCCGCTTCAACTCAGCTTTACACAGCTCATCACGGTTGCCGCCCTTGCCTCAGCAACACTGTTGTGGCACGAACCGATCCGACCTACACAATGGTGTTCTGGCTTACTTATTTGCATAACGGCGTTGGCAGCGATCGTCAGTTTTGTCCAATTCGGAATTGGTTGGGCTCTAAAATACGTCTCAGCACTTCGTGCAACCTTAATTTATGCCCTAGAACCCGTTTTCGCTGGCATTATCGGTTGGTTAGCCGGGGAATATTTCGGTGTCACCGAAATTACCGGAGCTATACTCATCGTTCTTGCCGTGTTAGTCAGTGCCTGGCGTCCCAATAAACGGAAAAAGACGGAGGGAACAACCCTATGACAGAAGAGTATGCAGTCGGTTTTTTTGATTCCGGCTGGGGAGGTCTGTCCATTTTAAAGACAGCCCGACAGACATTGCCGCATGAAAATTTTATCTATGTAGCCGACTGTGGCTTCGCTCCCTATGGTGATCGCTCCCACGACTTCATCGTAGAGCGGGCCCAAAAAATTGCTGATTTTTTATTTAACCAAAAGCATGTCAAGGCGTTGGTTATCGCCTGTAATACCGCCACGGCAGAAGCCATTGACACGCTCAGAAAAGAACGCCCTGAAGCTGTGATTATTGGAGTGGAACCAGCCATTAAGCCAGCAGTCCTATCTTCTCAGAACAAACGCATCGGGATGATTTCCACAACAAGAACGGCTCGGTCGGCTCGCTATAAAAATCTCGTAGAACGTTTTGGTCAAAACGCGAGCATATTTTCCTGCGGCTGTCCCGGTCTGATGGATTGTGTGGAAGCCGGAGAATTTGACTCCGAAAGTACCATGGGTCTCTTACAACGCTACCTCGAGCCAATGATTCATGAACATATCGACTCCTTGGTTTTAGGCTGTACTCATTACCCATTTTTATTGACAAGCATTCGAAAAATTGTTGGCCCCGACGTTCAAATTTATGAACCGAGCCTAGCCGTCTCACTGCATTTAAAAGAGTGCTTGAGAAAAATCGGCCGTCTAAATACTCAGGGAACGGGGCATGAACGCTTTTATGTCAGTAAGCTCAATGAGCAAAGAAAAAGCGTGGCTTGCCGACTTTGGGGGCAACCCACGCCTTTTGAAGAATTAGGAATCAATTAAGGTTCGATTAGAAATTCCTGCATCTTCTCGCGAAGGGTAGATGGAATTGGCGTGGACTTTCGATTTTCGGAATCGATACAAACCATCACTTCACGACACTTCACATGCAGAGCATCACCTTTATAAAACTCGATTTCTACAGTAAAAGAACTGTTGCCAATGTGACTAACCCATAAACGAAGTTCACCAACATCACCGATATGAAACGGTTTAAAAAAGTCCGATTGCACCGAAACGACCGGAATCAGAACATTTTTTGTTGACATATCTTCCCAGGGCAATTGCATCCCTTCGCGAAACCAATCTTCCGTCAAGCCGTTAAACAATACAAAAAAGTTCGGATGAAAAACAATTCCTGCCGGATCACAATGGGCAAAGCGGATCATGCAGCTTTTCTTAAAAACTTTCCCCATTTCAACTCTCCTTTTTTTCGATCAACACAGCTCGAACGGGGCTGGCTTCCAATCCTTTAATTTTCAAAGGCAAAGCAATCAATTCATAATCTCCGGCTCGAACTGCCGACAGCTCCAGATTCTCCAAGATGATGGCTCCGCCGTCAATAGCTAAAACATGGGATGCGAGTTTCTCATCGCCGGCGCAATCAATGCTGGGTGTATCAATGCCAATAAGCGTCACCCCTTGATCCAACAAATGGCAAATGGCCTCTGCGCTTAAATAAGCAAACGAATCCGTCCACTGCGTCGGCATTTTAAATCCTGTTTTTATCAAAACTCGTGAGCTGTGAACATTGGCCAGTTGATCAGCCGTAATTTCACCTGAAGTTGTGATTTCAATAACTTGGCACGGCCCAATCAGCCTTTCAGGAGCAATAGTTGAAACATCACCGGCTCGATTCAAATGCTTGGGAGCATCCACATGAGCCCCCAGATGCGCACTCATCGTAAAGGTGCCGACACAAAGTTTTTCGGATTGAAAAAATTCAAGCGACAAAGGCGCATCGCCCGGATAAACGGGCGATGCTATCGTCAACAATGGAGTGATATCGATGATCTTCACAAGGTTCTAGGATCTAATTGAGCGTCTTTTTCACTTGAAAGCTTATTGACCACATCTCGAGCAATTTCGATCATCGTCAACGGCGCGCAACCTTCAGCCTTGTTGTTGGTAATCACAAAACTCTTCTGATTGGACTTCTGTGCGATATCCAACAAATGAACAATTCCAGAACGCGTGGCAGGATCAGGATGCACAATCTTATTGAAGGGGGCGTACGTCATTTTTGCCACACCGTGACGCTGAATCGGATTCAAAGACCAACGAACAACTAGCGGTCCCTTCATTTTCCAATCCTCTCCTTGAGCATCCGGGTCTTCGTAGTAACGCAGAGCTGCTGTTTGGCGAATGACATCCGGCATTGAAGGATGCACACCCACAACCAGACGCACTCCGCTTGGACGCAAGGCGTTTAAAAGGCGTTTTGTATAAATAGACAGTGTACGGACTTCAACGGCATAAATGGGTTGTTCACCCTCAACTTCTTTCGGTAGATCTGCAAAGAACTGAGCGATTCGATCAATGTAGCTGTAGCACTCTGCCTGGGTGGGCAACAAAGGTCTGGGAATGGGAGACAGTTGGAAAACCAAGGGGCCTGCATTTTCTCCCAATCCATTAATGACAGGGTACACAAATTCGTGCATAGCAGCGTGCAAATCAAGGAAGTCTTGATTGAGAGAACGGAACCGTCCCTTAGGATCACGCTTGACGGCATCGGTTACGCTTTGAGGGGCTTTGATCAAGAAACGGAAATTCTCATCTACCTGATTGGCCATTGCCGCATAAGACATTTCATTGAGTGTTCCGAAAAACGACCAATCAATACCAACCGCTCTTAACACCGGATGCTTACAGTAAGCGGTTAAACCTCGTTTGGTTAAATCTTCCACTCCACTTGTTTCGCCCCAAACAATCCCTTTCCAACCCGGAAAATTCCAACTGGCGCAACCCAGATAAATAGAACGAGGCAACAAACGACCTAAACGCAAAACGTCTTGAGAAGGCGTAACCGGAGTAATCGGCGAAGAGGTAACTTCATCAAAACTGTAGGGATCTGTCGTAAATTGATCAAACATATCACTAGCCCAATCTGTATATCAACAAAAATAAAAAAACGAAATTCTCAATCAAATGAGTGCCTTACCCTGAGTATACGACCGATTGAATCAGGCTATACGGTCGCAAATGAGTAATTTTGCTCAGAAGGACAAAAAATACCAAAAAAAAGTGACTACTTCAAAGTCTGACGCTATCTGAATACAACAATTTGATTTCTTTGAAACTATTTTTTTGTCTTAACAAACAAAAAAATACCCGGGAAAATCCCGGGCGGGTTAAACGATCATGGACGTGGCGCCTTAGCAGGGCGAGGAACCTTGGGTGGAGCGGGCGGCTCCAAGAGACTACCGGTGTTAACAATGTGGTCAAATTCGACCATCTTTTCCTCACCCATCACTTTTTGCAATTCTGCTCTGGCTTTCACATACGCATCGAAAGCTTTCGCATGTTCATTCATGAAAGCGCTTCGAGCTTCGAGCCGGGCCTGCCGGGTCATACCAGGTTCAATAGCGGCACGATGACTAAGACGAACCTGCGCTAAATCCCCGTAAGCTTTTTGCATCTGCTGCCAGGCTTTTTGCTGAGTCGCAGACACTCCCAACACAGCTCCCACTTCATTAATAAAATCGAGAGCTTCCTCACGATCCATACCAAAAGTATGAACACCCCGTTGCTCGAGTAAACGCGCCGGAGCTCTGTGATGCGGACCTCTTCGAGGAACGTCTGCCCAATAACCACAATGGGGACCGTCATAACGATGATGCCATCCCGGACCAGGTTGTTCATCCCAACACGGAGCGCCGTGCCAGGCAAAACTACTCAATGGGATTAAACCGGCTGATAAAACGGCAGCGATGATGAGTGGTTTTCTTGCCATATTGTTCTCCCCTATCTGAAAAAGATCCCCCGCCTAATCTTCGCTTTGCCGGGGGATGTAAGACTTTAGCTTTGCTTGCAATTGCAGTGTACGTGAGTCACTCGCAACAATCCTTTGGTAACTGTGTGATTTTGTTATGTACATTAATCATTTTGTAATCTTTAGGCGCAAAAAGCTGACTCTAAGAACAATTCTCGTCACAAAATAACCCCTGTCGCGCATTTGATACAATGATGCCGTTGTGTTTTTTACATTTTTTCAGGACGTTACAAATGGAACTCTCCGCTTTGACTGCTCTTTCCCCGCTCGATGGCCGCTATGCGCGCCAAACTGAATCGTTAAGGGATATTTTCTCTGAATCTGCTTTTATGCGAGCCCGTGTCCGCGTTGAAGTGGAATGGCTGATTGCGCTGTCTGAAGCCGGCCTGCCTGAACTCAATCACCTGTCTGACCACGGTAAGGCCTACCTGCGCGGACTTGTGGAAAATTTCACCGTTCAGTCCTGCCAAGAAATCAAGGATATTGAAAAAACCACCAACCACGATGTGAAAGCGGTTGAGTACTGGATTAAGGAACAAGTTTCCCACGATGAAGAATTGGCCCGAGCCAGTGAATTCGTGCACTTTGGCTGTACCAGTGAAGACATCAACAATACGTCGCACGCTTTGATGCTCACCGAGGGCCGCAAGGAATTGGTGACTTTCTTGCGTTCAATTCATCAAACGTTGGCTGAAAATGCCCACCGTTGGGCAGAAGTTCCCATGCTTTCTCGCACCCACGGCCAAACAGCCTCTCCGACGACTGTTGGCAAAGAATGGGCCAACGTGGCCATGCGCTTAAAACGCGCAATCGAATCCATTGAAGCGGTGACTATTCTTGCAAAAATGAACGGTGCTGTCGGTAACTACAACGCCCATACCATCGCTTATCCGGAAAAAGATTGGGAAGCGTTTGCCAAGAAGGTTGTTGAAGAACGCTTGGGGTTAACGTTTAATACGCATACCATCCAAATTGAACCCCATGACTACATGGCTCAACTTTTTGATGCCATCGTTCGTGCCAACACGATTTTGCTCGATTTGGATCGCGACATCTGGGGTTACATCTCCTTGGGCTTTTATAAGCAAAAACTCAAAGAAGGTGAAGTCGGTTCTTCAACGATGCCTCACAAGGTCAATCCCATTGACTTCGAAAACTCTGAAGGCAACCTTGGGATTGCCAATGCCCTTTTGACACACCTTGCACAAAAATTGCCGATTTCCCGTTGGCAGCGCGACTTAACGGATTCCACGGTTCTTCGCAATTTAGGGGTTGCTTTCGGTTATTGCTTTGTTGGCTACAACGCCTTGACCCGCGGCTTGGGCAAACTGCAACTCAATGAACATCGCCTGGCAGAAGACTTGGACCATGCTTGGGAAGTGCTCGCTGAGGCCATTCAAACCGTGATGCGCCGCTACGGTGTACCGCACCCCTACGAACAATTAAAGGCTCTTACCCGAGGCAAGGGTATTACACCGGAAACCATCCATGAATTCGTTTCTCAATTGGATATTCCTGCAGAAGCCAAGGAACGCTTGATGCAGCTGACGCCTGCCACCTACATCGGTAAAGCGATCGAATTGGCTAAGAGAGCTTAAAGCACGCATTACTTAATGCTTATAGGCCCAAACGTTTTCAATTTGATTCGTTTGGGCCTTTTTTATTTACCTGGCTGTTGCTGCAATTTTTGTTCGAAGTCATCCAAACACCGAACGACAACTTTGTGTAGACACAACAGAGCAATCAAGTTAGGGATGACCATCAAACCGTTAAAAAGGTCTGCCAATGCCCAAACCAGATCTACCTTTAAAACAGCTCCGAACCCAATAAATAAACAGACAATCAATCGATAGGGAAACAAGCCCTTAGGGCCAAATAGGAATCGAACATTTTGTGAGCCAAAAAAGTACCATCCGATAATGGTTGAGTAAGCAAAAAAGAATAAACAGATGGCGACAAACGCTCTGCCATAATCTCCCAAACCGACATCGTAGGCTCTCTGCGTTAGCTCAATACCCGTGCTTTGATAATCCAACACACCGGTCACCAAAATGACAATGCCCGTAAAAGTAACAATCAGAACCGTTGCAAAGACTCCGAAGATAGCCACTAGTCCTTGCTCTGCTGGATGCTCTACTTTGGCGATAGCGTGAGCGTGGGGTGTTGATCCCATACCGGCTTCATTAGAAAAAAGACCACGGGCCACCCCAAACTGCATGGCTTTTGCCACCGTGAAACCCAGCGCTCCGCCACCAACGGCTTGAGGATTAAAAGCCGCAGTAAAAATTAATTCAAACGCAGGCAGTATTTGATCCCAATGACAAAGAATGACAAAAGAGCCACCGATCAAATACGTGGCTGCCATCAGAGGAACCAGTTTTTCCGTAACAGAGGCTAGACGACCGATTCCTCCGAAAAACACAGAACCGGCCAACACAGCCGTTGCCACTCCGGAAACCCAAAGTGGGATATCGAAAGCAGATTGCATTGCCAACGATATGGAGTTTGACTGAACCATATTGCCGATACAGCCCAAAGCAATAATGATGGCTACGGCAAAAAAGTAAGAAAGGAAGCGATACTTTTTCCCCATACCCAATGTGATGTAATAAGCCGGTCCACCGACAATATGGCCTGAAGCATCACGAGTACGGAATGTCAGTGCTAAAACAGCCTCTGCAAAAATAGTGGCCATCCCGAAAAAAGCTGCCAACCACAACCAAAAAAGTGCGCCAGGTCCACCGGAAACAATAGCAGTAGCGGTTCCGGCTACATTTCCGGTTCCAACCTGTGCAGCAACCGCGGTTGCCAACGCTTGAAAGGAACTCATGCCGGATTGATCCGCCTTTTTTCCAAAGAGTGAAGCACCACCGAACAGATAGCGCGCAGCCCAACCGAAGTAACGAACTTGAACAAAACGAAGGCGGATCGTGTAAAAAATGCCTGTCCCGCACAACAACGGAATTAGGAAAAACACGCCCCAGAGATAACGATTGATATCGTGAACACAGGTGTTTAGAAGCTCCATTTCGCTTTCCTCTATCTAAACATCAAAAGAGAAAGGAGCTCTTTATTTTATGAAGATAAGCAAAAGAAAAAGTCAATGATTTTCTTAAATCTACTCATTTTCCTCTAAATTCGTTCAATAACCCTGAGGATATGTTCTTAGGCACATTCTGTTAGACAGAGCGTTCGCTTCTTGTTAAAAAATAAGTCACCGGAAAGCAGAAAAATCTCTGTTAAATGCTTACAATGTTTGGGTTGAAGTACTCAAGAAACGTCCTGATTTTCAGAGGTTTTAAGCATGGCGTCGGCTACCGTTTTCCGCAAAGATTACATTCCCCCTACACACTGGGTTGATTCAGTTTATCTAGAGTTTGACCTTCACCCTCAGCAAACACATGTCCACAGTACGTTGATGATCCGTCCCAATGAAGATCGAATCAATAATGATCTGGTACTGAATGGACGGGATTTAGATTTAATTCGCATCGCCATTGACGGTCGTGAATTGGACAGATCCGAATACACGATATTGCCCTCCGGAGATATTGTTCTTCGCGGTATTACCGAAAACATTAAGCTTGAAATCGAAAATGTCATTAATCCTCAAGCTAATTCCTCGTTGATGGGGTTGTACCTGTCAAACGGAAACTTTATGACACAGTGTGAGGCAGAGGGTTTCCGTCGGATAACCTACTACCCTGACAGACCGGATGTTTCAGCCAAATTCACTGTCAGAATCAATGCTCCGAAATCAGTCTGTCCTGTTTTGCTTTCTAACGGTAATTTGATTGAAGAAGGTGAATTGGACGGTAATTGGCACTACACCTGTTGGGAAGATCCGTTTCCCAAACCCAGCTACCTCTTTGCACTAGTGGCCGGCAATTTGAAATGCCGCGAAGAAAAATTCCAACTGAAAAACGGAAAAAAGGCACTTTTACAGATTTGGGTTGAACCCCGCAATTTGGATAAAACGGAATTCGCTTTAGAAAGTTTAAAGCGCGCGATTGCTTGGGATGAAGAACGGTTTGGCCTGGAGCTTGATTTGGAACGCTTCATGATTGTCGCCACCGATGACTTCACCATGGGCGCCATGGAAAATAAGGGACTGAACATTTTTAATTCTCGCTGTGTGTTGGCAACACCGCAGGTAGCAACGGACCGTGATTTTGCTCGGATTGAAAGTGTTATCGGACACGAATATTTCCACAATTGGACAGGTGACCGTGTCACTTGTCGCGATTGGTTCCAACTCACTTTGAAAGAAGGCTTAACGGTTTTCCGTGAACAGGAATTCGCAGCTGATATGTTGGGGGATTCCACAGCCCGAGCAGTCAAACGCATTGAAGATGTCCGTTATCTGCGCGACAGACAATTCCCGGAAGATGCCGGCCCCATGGCCCATCCGATCCGTCCGGAATCTTATGAAGAAATCAATAATTTCTATACCACCACGGTATACGAAAAAGGTGCTGAAGTTATCCGCATGCTTCAGACACTTTTAGGCAAGGACGGATTCAAGAGAGGGCTTGATCTCTATATCAGAGAGCACGACGGCAGCTGCGCCACCTGCGAAGATTTTCTCAATGCAATGGCTGAAGCCAACATGCGCAATTTGAATCAATTTAAGCGTTGGTATTCACAAGCCGGAACCCCCCATGTACGCGTTCGCACACACTGGGATGCTCAAAGCGCAACCTATGCCGTTACATTGACTCAATTTTGTCCGCCTTCTCCGGGACAGGACAAGAAGGAACCTTTCTTTATACCTTTTGATATTGCTTTATTCAACAGCAAGGGCACGCCTATCGCATTGCAGTTGCAAGAAGAAACAACCGCCAAGGGGACTTCTCGCGTATTAGAACTAACCGATGAAGAGCATACTTGGGTATTTGTTGGCGTTAAAGAACAACCCATCCCCTCTTTAGCTCGAAATTTCTCTGCTCCGATCATCGTTGATTACAACTACACACCCGAAGAGCTTGTCTTTTTAAGTCAATGTGACAACGATGCCTTTAATCGCGCGCAAGCGATGGAAGAGCTATCGCTTCTTTGCATCAACGAAATGGTGGCTGACTTTGAACGCGGCACGCGTATGGTCATCAATCCGCACTACAGAAACGCCTTTGAATCCATGTTGACCGACAAGAGCGTTTCGCCGGCATTTAAAGCCATTGCGCTGACACTACCCAGCGAAACCCGTATTGCCGAATCCCAGCCGATGATTAACCCGATTGCGATTCGTGCCGCTATTCGTTCACTGAGAGAACAACTTGGAAGACAGTTCTCACACGTTATCATGCGTGTCTTTGATGACAATGCACCCAATCCCGTTTACTCGCCGAGCGCTGCTGAGGCTGGGAAGCGGGCCATGCGTGCTTTCTGCTTTGAATTACTGTTGGCAGGCGGCAATGCCAAGTCGCTGTTGCGGGCTCGTCAAATTTTTGAAACCAGCAAAAACCTGACCGAGCGTCTGGATGCATTAAGAATTATCGTAAACAGCGCATCGCCAACGAAATTTACCCTATTGGAAGCGGCAGAAGCTGAATGGCGCAAAGAGCCGTTATTGATTAATAAATGGTTCACGCTCCAAGCAACCGCTACTGTTCCGATGGACGAATGCCCAATCGTTGACGTAGTCCAAAATCTGATTGAGCGTTATCCCGGCTACAACGTACACAACCCCAACAACGTCTATTCGCTCGTGTTGGCATTCTGCCAAAACAATCTGGCAGAGTTCCATAGACCGGATGGCGCCGGGTACAAACTCTGGGTTGAGCAAGTACTTAAACTCGACAGAATTAATCCACAAGTTTCGAGTCGCTTAGCCCGCTGCCTAGACAATTGGCGCCGATACACCCCGGAATGCTCTAAGCTGATGTTCAGCGCGCTCAAATATGTTTATTCGCAACCCAATTTGTCTTCTGATCTCAAAGAGGTCGTTGGCAAAGCGCTCAATAATGCAACCCATTAATTTTGAGAAGGATTTTTAAGATGGCAAAAACTTTAGACCTCTACCTCCATGATTTGGAAACGCATCATGGAGTTGATCCTCGGTTGACCGCTTTGATCAATCACTTGGCCTGCACTTGCAAAGAAATCAGCTTTAAAGTCAGTCAAGGGGCATTGGCCGGCGTGTTGGGTTCAGCCGGCAGCGAAAATATTCAAGGTGAAACGCAGAAAAAACTCGACATTATTGCCAACGACATCATGTGTCGAGCCTGCACTGAGAGCGGTTTTGTCAGTGGTGTGGCCAGCGAAGAAATGGATCATGCGCTTCAAGTACCGGCAAATTGTGATGTTGGACCTTATCTGGTGCTCTTTGATCCGCTCGATGGTTCGAGCAATATCGACATCAACGTCTCAATTGGCACCATCTTTTCTATCCTTCCGGCAGGCACTCCTCACCGTGACGTCAAAGATGAAGAGTTCCTGCAACCCGGAAGAAAACAACTGGCCGCCGGTTACGTCATTTACGGTCCGCAAACTCAATTGGTCTTTACTCTCGGTTTTGGAACAACGCTTTTCACTCTCGATTTAGGTACAGGTAATTTCTACCAAACCATCGAAAAACTTGAAATTGCTCCGCAAGCCAAAGAGTTTGCCATTAACTGCTCCAATATGCGTCATTGGGAAGCTCCTGTGCAACGCTACATCACCGAATTACTGGCAGGCACAACCGGACCGCGTGGCAAAGACTTCAACATGCGATGGGTTGCCGCAATGGTTGCTGAGGTTCACCGCATCCTCAATCGAGGCGGTATTTTCATGTACCCGCGCGATGACCGCGATCCTTCTAAACCCGGGAAATTGCGTCTGATGTATGAAGCCAACCCGATGAGTTGGTTGGTGGAACAAGCCGGCGGTCGCTCCACCAACGGGAAAGAGGATATTTTGGATATCACTCCGGAAGGACTGCACCAGCGCGTTGCTGTTTTCTTAGGCGCAAAAGAGGAAGTGGACTTGGTCACCTCTTACCATCGTTAAGAGATTTTCATGGATTGGTTGGATTTCCTGCTCAACTGGATACTTTTGCCTCTGATCATCATCTATGGTTTTGTCAGTTGGTGCAGAGAAAACCCTGACACCAAGTTTTGGAACAGTCCATACGAACACGATGATAAAAAAGAGGAAAAAGAGAATCATTCCTTGAAAGACAAATGATCTCTTCTGAAGGCGTTTTTGATTGTTTTTATCTATCAAAAACGCCTTTTTCATAGATAAAAACTATTGATCAATCGGACAACTTGAATTGTTTTTTGTTGACAGCATTCTTATACTCACAGCAAACCCCTTTACACCCATTGGCCTATCTTGAGTTTGGGAGATTCTATGTCTAAGCATGAATCATTGGATGTTCGTGTCGCTGTCGAACCGGATAATCCCGCATTGATTCGTAATGAGTCTTTATGTGTTAATTGTTCCATGTGCCGCCAAGTATGCGAAGACTATATCGGCGTACACGGTCATTACGATTTAACAAAAACCGGCGATAAAGCCATCTGTATTCACTGTGGCCAGTGCATCAACGTCTGTCCTACCGGAAGCCTTTTAGGTCGCAATGAGTATTCTCAAGTACAAGAAGCTATTGATGATCCGGAACGTATTGTCGTCATTTCCACTTCTCCTGCTGTCCGCGTGGCTCTTGCAGAAGCTTTCGGCCTTGAGGCAGGTCGCTTTGAAGAAGAAAAAATGGTGGGCCTTTTGCGTCAACTCGGCGCTGACTATGTGCTTGATACCAACTTTGCTGCAGACCTCACGATCATGGAAGAGGCTTCTGAATTAGTGCAAAGAATCACGAAAAAGAGTGCTCCCCTGCCGCAATTTACGAGTTGTTGTCCCGCCTGGGTTAAATATGCCGAAACGTTCCACCCGGAAATAATTGCCAATATTTCCAGCGCAAAAAGTCCGATTGGTATGCAAGGGGCCACGGTTAAAACCTATTTTGCTCGTGAAAATGCACTGGATGCAAAAAAAATCGTCCACGTTGCTTTAGCTCCCTGTACTGCTAAAAAGTTTGAAGTCCGACGCGAGGAGTTCAATAGCAGCGGCCGCTATCACGCAGATGAATCCATCCGTGACACAGATTTCGTTATTACAACAACAGAGTTAGCCGAGTGGGCTCAATCTAAGGGAATTGGTTTTGATGACATCACTCCTTCCCACTATGACCGCTTAATGGGAGAAGGGTCCGGTGCAGGCGTTATTTTTGGAAACACCGGTGGAGTCATGGAAGCGGCCTTACGTACCGCACACTTTCTGGTGACGGGCCACGCGGCCCCTGCTGAATTCTATGATCTTCAACCAGTCAGAGGTTTGACAGACGTAAAAGAAGCCTGTGTTCGGATTGCTGACTTGACTCTAAACGTAGCCGTAGTTTATGGTACCGCCAACGCCGGAAAACTTATCGATCAAATCAATAAGGGTGAGAAAACTTATCACTTCATCGAAGTGATGACCTGCCCTGGTGGTTGTATCTCGGGCGGCGGTCAGCCCAAATTAAATTGGGGACAAGAAGACCTCACTCGTCAGCAGCGAATCGATGCTTTGTACGCTCGTGACAGCAGCTTTGACAGGGCACACCGTACAAGCTACGAAAACGAAGAAATCAAGCGTATCTACGAACAATTTTATGGTCATCCATTATCGGAATTGGCCGAAAAACTTTTACACACGCACTACACGGACCGTAGTGCATCTTTAGGAGAAAAGAAAATGAAATACCGTTGCAAAGTATGCGGTTATATCCACGAATGCGAAGGTGAATTGCCCGCTGATTACATTTGCCCTATCTGCAAGAAGGGAATTGAATTTTTCGAACCTGTCGAAGAATCCAAAAAAGCCTGCGGACAATTGGCTGGCACCAAGACTGAAAAGAATTTGATGACCGCTTTTGCTGGTGAGTCACAAGCTCGTAACAAGTACACCTACTTTGCTGAAGTAGCTAAACGCGAAGGCTATGAACAAATCGCCGCTATCTTCTTGCAAACGGCTCGTAATGAACAAGAACATGCCCGCTTGTGGTGCGATGCCTTGGGTTGGATTCAAGATACGGCCAAGAATCTCGGCGCTGCTGCAGAAGGTGAAAATTACGAATGGACCGATATGTACGACGGCTTCGCAAAAGACGCAGAGGAAGAAGGCTTTAGCGAATTAGCTGCTAAGTTCCGCGCTGTTGCCGCTATTGAAAAGGCCCATGAAGAACGCTATCGCAAACTTCTCAAAAACGTTGAGATGAAGCAAGTTTTTGAAAAGGCCGGTCAGGCAATGTGGGAATGCCGCATTTGCGGTCACCTTGTAATGGGCGTTAAGGCTCCTGAGGCTTGCCCGGTTTGCGGCTATGCTCAAAGCTATTTTGAAGTACGAGCCGAAAACTACTAATCACTAACAATGTGATCACTAAAGGGGCGACTCGCCCCTTTTTTCTTATTTTTCAGACTGCTGTTTGAGCAAATCACGGATTTCCTGTAACAGAACAATATCAGCTGGAATAGGAGCAGGAGCGGCCTTAGCGGCTTGCTCCTCTTCCTTTTTCTTAGCCATTAACTTAGCCTCAGCAGCCGTACGAACTTTATTGACAACACGAACTAAACAGAAAACCACCAAAGCCATCAAGAGGAAATGAAAGACGGCGGTGAAAAAAGCACCGTAACCAAAAACGGCGGCACCGGCCTTCGTTAATGCGTCATAGGACATGGGGCCGGTGTAATTTTCCGGCATGGAAAGCACAAAGAAAAAATTCGAGAAATCTTGTGAACCGATTAAAACGCCGAGAATGGGATTGATCACATCTTTAACCAAAGAATTCACAATAGCCGTAAATGCCGCGCCGACGATCACACCGACAGCCATATCAACAACATTGCCACGGCTGATAAACGCCTGGAAATCAGAAATAAATTGCTTCATATTGATCCTAAAATGAAAAAAAGCCTTGCGATTATATAGACATAGGCCGTTTTAGTGATTTATCGCCATTTTTTCTGAAATTTCAGTAAAATAGCAAGCCTGTTTTTGCGGATGTAGCTCAATGGTAGAGCAGAGGCTTCCCAAGCCTATGACGGGGGTTCGATTCCCCTCATCCGCTCCAATTTTCTTATTGCAACGGACCCAAGAGTCCGTTTTTTTCTAGTATGACCGAAAGAAGAGTCCTGAGCGCCGAAGAAATTGAGGCGTTCAAGAAAAAACATATCCGCAGTTTTACCCTGCGCCGCGGCCATATCAGCCAAGCTCAAAAGCGCGCGCTCGAAGAGTTGCTTCCCCGATACGCGGTTGAATATGAACAAAAACTCATTAATCCGACAGAACTTTTCGGACGCGAGGCACCATGGGTGTTAGAGATTGGCTGCGGTATGGGAGAGACAACGGCCCTTATTGCGCAGATGCACCCGGAAGTTAATTTTTTAGGTTGTGAAGTTTTTTCCGCCGGAGTCGGTGCGTTGGCTAAGCGGCTCGATGAAATGGCCCTCACTAACGTAAGAATTATTCAACATGACGCAGTTGAAGTCGTCAAAGACATGATTGCTCTTGACAGTCTTCAGGGCGTTCATATTTACTTCCCTGATCCGTGGAGAAAAGCCAGACATCATAAGCGTCGTCTCGTCGCGCAACCGTTTATCCATGACCTTGTGCAACGAATTAAACCGGGTGGATATATTCATTGTGCGACGGACTGGAAAAACTACGCCGAGCAAATGCTGGAGGTTTTACAAAATGAGCCTCTTTTAAGCAATCTGTACGATGGGTACTCCCCCGTTATGGCCAATCCCATCACCGAGCGACCGATGACAAAATTCCACGCTCGCGGTGAACGTTTGGGCCATGGTGTTTGGGACCTTGTTTTTAAACGGAAATAATCGGTTTAAGTATGGATCTCATTTATCAAATCAAAGCGTTCATTCTTGGTATCGTGGAAGGCTTGACAGAATTTCTGCCCATTTCTTCCACTGGCCACTTAATCATTGCCGGAGACTTGCTCAATTTCGATGGCCCTGAAGTCAACACTTTCAGTATCGCCATTCAAGCCGGCGCTATTTTTGCAGTTTGCTGGTTCTATCGGGTCAAACTTTGGAATATTCTCACCCATTTGTTTAAACCCGGGAAAGAGCAACAATTAGCAATCAATATTGTTGTTGCATTTTTGCCGGCTGCCGTATTAGGGGTCATTTTCGCCGATATGATTGAACGGCTGTTATTTAATGCGGTGACTGTCGCAACGGCTCTTGTTGTGGGTGGTTTGATCATTTTCTGGATTGAAAACCTACATGCAAAACGTTCATACGCCCCTCGTGTCCAAACGATGGACGACATGACCATTAAAGATGCATTCCTTGTCGGTTGTATGCAATGTATTGCTATGATTCCAGGAACAAGCCGTTCTGGTTCAACCATCATTGGCGGCTTGGTCTTAGGTCTGTCAAGAAAGGCCGCCACAGAGTTTTCCTTTTTTCTAGCAATTCCTACTATTTTCGGCGCCACTGTTTACTCATTGGGAAAAACTTTTTTACGAGTCTCCAATGAACACAGTTTTGTCTGGACATCTGACATGACTTGGGGCTTTAGCATCGGTTTTGTTGTGTCTTTTATTAGCGCGTTGATCGTTGTTAAATGGCTTTTGCGTTATGTTTCCAGCAACGATTTCAAGCCCTTTGGATGGTACCGGATTATTTTTGGCGTAGTCATTTTAGGTACACACTTTAGCGGCCTTGTCCAGTGGTAATTTTGATCGACGGCAGATCAGGTTAATATTTTTTGATTTGCCGTTTTTTTGTTTGTATTTTTAGTCAATCTGTACGACAATTATCTTGTTCCCGGTAGGCGGATAGTGCTTTAAGATTCCTTGTTCCAATGCTTATCCAAACCGGTTGCTGGACTTGGGGCCGGCTGTGCGGAGGCACGTGTTGCTTCCCCGAAACCCGTCTCAGAGGCGACCAATCTTGACTCTTCGGACTCAGGATGCAAGGCAACCCTTATCGGGAACTTTTCTTTTGCTCTTGCCTTGTCTTACCCCGATGAAAAAATATTGGCTGATGAAGTCCGAACCCTCAGAGTGCTCATTTGAAAGTGTGCTGGAAATGCCTCAGCAGACTGTACCCTGGTTCGGTGTTCGTAATTACCAAGCTCGCAACTTCATGCGAGATCAGATGACTGTCGGCGATTCCGTACTTTTCTATCATTCCTCATGTGCTTACCCCGGTATTGCTGGCTTAGCTCATGTTGCCAGCAGTGCTCATCCGGATGAAACACAATTTGATCAAAACAGTGTTTACTTTGATCCAAAATCTTCCCGTCAAAACCCACGCTGGGTTTGTGTGGACGTTCGCGCTGATGAGGCTATAGAACTAATCGGCATTTCCGAACTTCGCAAGTATCCTGAACTCGCTCAAATGCGGGTATTACAAAAAGGAAACCGTTTGTCGATTACGCCAGTAACAAAAGAAGAATACCTTTTCATTGTTAAAAGGTTGGTCAAAAAAATTTAGACTTTCCTTTAGCCTTTTTTGAGGGAGATTTGGGTCATTTGCAAAATAAAAAAAACTACGGCATAATTCTGCTTCTCCCAAAACGGGAGGCTGAAAATGGGAAGCCGGTTTAGCTCAGTTGGTAGAGCAGCGCATTCGTAATGCGAAGGTCGGGAGTTCAAGTCTTCTAACCGGCACCATCTCTTAAACTCGTTCCTTTGGACGAGTTTTTTTGTATCTGCACCTTTTTTCTGTGTTAGGCTTAGCGCTTCATTCTTCTTGGGTTTAATACGATGATTGACATCGACCACCTCTCTCAAGCCTTTAGTACCCCTGACGGCAAAACAGTTCACGCTGTCAAAGATGTAACCCTTCACATCAATAAAGGGGAAATTTTCGGCATTATCGGCCGCTCCGGTGCCGGTAAATCAACTCTTGTCAGAACAATCAATTTTCTGAATAAACCCACGCAAGGATGCGTTCGAGTCAATGGTGAATCTCTCAATGACATGAATGCTGATCAGCTGCGCACAATTCGCTCAAAGATCGGCATGATTTTTCAGCACTTCAACCTGCTGAGTTCTCGCACCGTATTCGACAACATCGCTCTGCCACTTGAGCTGCATAACGTCCCCAAAGAAGAAAATGACCGCAAAGTTAATCATTTAATTAACCTTGTTGGTTTGTCTGAACACAAAAACAAATATCCTCGTCAATTGTCCGGTGGTCAAAAACAGCGTGTCGGCATTGCCCGAGCTCTGGCCAATGACCCCATTGTGTTGCTTTCCGACGAAGCTACCAGTGCTTTGGATCCGGAAACAACACGCTCAACATTGGATCTGTTATTAAAAATTAATCAGACCTTGGGCGTCACAATCGTCCTGATTACCCACGAAATGGAAGTAGTCAAACAGATATGCGACCGAGTGGTTGTCATGGACAAAGGCGAAATTGTGGAAAGCGGAACGGTACTTGAGGTATTTCGCCATCCTAAACACCCGACAACACGCGCCATGCTTGCCGACGTCGTTGTTCACGACATGCCGCAGCGAATCTATAACACCGTTCGCGAGCGTATAGAAACCGCCGAGAATAATGACCGCTTTGCCAAACTTCTCCGATTGACCTTTGTAGGTTCAGAGGTCACGTTGCCTGTTTTGTCTATCATCACCCGTCGATTTGAAATTGATTTCAATATCTTGCAGGGACAAGTTGAGGAGTTGAAAGGAACCAGTTTCGGTATGCTCACGATTTTGGCCGAAAGCCCCAACTATGAAAACTACCGGGCTGCATTACAGTTTTTGAATGACAACCAGGTTGAATATGAAGAGGTAGCCTTAGTATGAATGCAGACATTGTCGCCCTTTTAGGGGAAGGTTTTATTGAAACCGTCATTATGGTGATTGGAAGCGGTGTCCTTGGCAGCATCATTGGCATCCCGTTAGGCGTCCTTTTACATGTAACCGATAAGGGCGGCTTAATGCCCAAACTGGCTACAAATGCCATTGTGGGCGTCATTGTAAATGCCGTGCGTTCAACCCCCTTCATTATTTTGCTGGTTGCTATTTACCCGCTCACCCGCTTGATTGTCGGAACAACAATTGGTACCACAGCAACATTAGTGCCGCTCGTGATTGGGGTCGCTCCCTTTATCGCTCGTTTGGTTGAAACAAGCCTTCGTGAGGTTGATCGTGGACTCATTGAGGCGGCCCAATCCATGGGGGCAACCAACATGCAAATCATCAATAAGGTGCTTATTCCTGAAGCCATGCCCGGCATTGTTGCCGGCGTGACGATCGCTATCGTTACCTTAGTGGGTTACTCTGCCATGGCAGGAGCAATCGGTGGAGGCGGATTAGGCGACATCGGTATTCGTTATGGTCACAATCGATATATGCCTGACGTCATGTGGACTGTTGTTTTAATTCTTGTTGTGTTTGTCCAAGTGATACAGAGTTTCGGCGATTGGTGCGTTAGAAAGGTCTCCAAACGTTAAAAAATGGCGGGATTTCCCGCCATTTTTTGTTTTATTTTTCCTTCGTTGTATCCTCTATTTTCTTTTCACCGATACTAATGTCTTTACCGGCAGCCATTTCAACCAACTGGGATAGACGGTCTTCCACTTCTCCCACACTGGCGGAAAGTGAATTCACCGTTTCCTGCGCACTCTCATCCACCGCCGATTGCAATCCATTGACTGCTGCCATTAAAGAAGAATGGCGAGATGCACTTTGATTTTGCAACTCCAAAATCTGCTTTTGCATCTCATTTTTCAATTCCACAAAACGAGATTGCTCGGCTTTTTGAGCCAGATCTCGTGCCTGCTGAAGCTGCTTGTTAACACGATGCAATTCCATTGAAAGTGCAGCTTGTTGAACAAAGCCATAAACCAAGCAAATCAAAATCACCAAACCAGGTCCTAACAATAGTATGAGTCCCAAGGGAGCTTGTATCTCCGTATAGAGCAAATTCACATTGACATTTGCCATGACGCCTTCCCAGTTAACCACAAGGAAAACAGAACAAAGGACAAACAATAACAGTAAGAAAACGGTTCTCAAATGCATGGCTGTTCTCGAAAATTTTTCGTTAATGAACCTCATAACTGTATCACGAGCAACGCCTCATCGTAACGAATTTTTGAAAAATTACTTTTCCAACCTTTCGAAAACGACTAAGATGGTGAAGGATTTTCAGAAGGAGTACTTTTCATGCAACACGATCCTCGTTTTCCTCGTTTACACATTGTTGATCACCCTCTGATTCAGCACAAACTCAGCATAATGCGCGATAAGAACACCTGCACAAAGGATTTCCGTGCCTTACTTCGAGAAATCGCTTTACTAATGGGTTACGAAGTCACGAGGAATTTGCCGCTTACTACCCACAGCATTGAAACGCCCCTTTGCCGTTTTGATGCTCCATTTCTAGCTGACAAGAAGCCAGTTATTGTTCCCATCTTGCGTGCCGGTCTAGGTATGGCCGATGGATTTTTGGAGCTAATGCCTTCTGCACGCGTCGGTCACATCGGCATGTACCGAGACGAAAATAAGCGTCCGGTCGAATATTTGGTTAAATTGCCGGATTTAGAAGGCCGCACATTTTTCTTAGTGGATCCGATGTTAGCAACGGGATATTCTGCCGCACACGGTGTTGAAGTGCTGAAAAAGCGCGGCGTTAAAGGCGAAAACATTATTTTCATGTCTTTGCTTTGCGCACCTGAAGGCGTAGAAACCTTCCAAAAGCTTCATCCCGATGTCGAGGTCTATACCGCAAGTTTGGATGATCACTTAAATGAAAAGGCATATATTGTTCCTGGTTTAGGTGATGCCGGTGACCGCTTGTACGGCACTCTCTAAAAAATTATCCAAACAGCAAAATTAAGGGTTAACCCTAGTATTTTCGGATAAACTTACAGTTTGGAAATACTTTTGTAAGGGTTAACCCTATATTTTTGATTATAAAAACTTAAATTAATCTGAAAAAAGCTGAAAACATCTGATCTAACTCAAACCTTTTTACTGAAAAAGAGAGGATGATACGCATGTCGGAACGCAGAAGCGTTCTGTCTGTTTGTGTTTTTAAACGTCATCAAAGCGCTTGGACCGCGTTTTGAATTTAGGACATAACTTCTTAATAAAAGGTTAAATTTCATCATGTCGATGTATACCTCTGATCAAGAAAAGTATTCCAACACCCCGACGTCTGAAGAAGTCATCGCTGGTGTGGAATTGCGCAATGCCAAGCGCAAGAGCAGATGGCCGGCTTACTGCGACGTTGCCCAATCCGTTACGGGCTTGTTGCTCGGCTTGTTCCTGTTCTGCCACATGGCTTTCACGAGCTCTATTCAATTGGGCAAGGATGTGTTCTGGAACTTGGTCGCTTTCTCCGGCGGCTATCCGATCGATGGCGAAGAACATGCTTGGATGCACGTCGTTTTGATCGGCGCCATCACCCTCTTGGTGATCATTCACGCTTTGATGGCTTTGCGTCGCTTCCCGACGAGCTATCGTATGTTCCATAACATCAAGAGCCAATACCAATTCATCGCTCACCGCGACACCACGCTTTGGATCGTTCAAATCGTGACCGCTGTGATCTTGACCGGTATGGTCTTCCCGCACGTCACCCCGATGTTGCTCGACCCGCACGCCATTGGCCCGAACCTTTCTTCCGTTCACACCTATCACAATGGTTTGCTCTGGACGTTCGTCTTCTTGGTGGCCACTGAATTGCACGGCATGATCGGTTTGTATCGTCTGTGCGTCAAGTGGGACGTCTTCGCTGGTAACCGTGAAGCCCTCCGTAAGATCATGTACTGCGTGGTCGTTTTGATGATCGCCTGCGGTTCCATGACGATGTGGACGTACTACAGCAACGGTAAGGCCCTTGTTGAAAGCGGCGAACCGATCGTTAAGTACGAACCGGTTAACAACTGGTGGAAGTAATCCTCAGTTTTGACTGAATGACATCAAACGCGACCTTCGGGTCGCGTTTGTTTTTTGGGTATTCAATTTTGAATTCGGTACACTATTCGGAAAACTAGATTAAAAGGAATAAAAAATGCGTTTTCGTTTTTTAGCAATGGCCGCCTGTACGATTGCTCTTCTGACAGGATGCATGGCCAATTCTGTAACCCCGCAGGGACAAAAAGTCGTCATTGTTCAAAGTTTGCCTACCCAATATCAATGCACTTACAAAGGAGAAGTCGCTGGCTCTCAAGGAAACTGGCTTACGGGAAGCTGGACATCTAATAGCAATTTAGCGTTGGGAGCCAGAAATGATTTAAGAAATGAGGCTGCTGAATTAGGCGCTAATGTTGTTGTGATCACAGAAACCATCAACGCCACGGACGAAGATAACTCTTTAGAAAATATCACACACGTTGGCCGTGCTTATCTTTGTCGCTGATCTAAATAGTGACGCCGCGATCACGAGCCCACAGTGCTGCCTGTGTACGTGAAGCAAAGCCCATTTTCTTCAGAATGTGCTTCACGTGCACTTTGACGGTACCTAACTGAATCGAAAGATACTCCCCTGTTTGCTGGTTACTCATTCCAATAGACAAGCACTTCAATACATCCTTTTCCCGACTCGTCAAACAATTGAGATCCCGATCAACTTCTCCAGTATCATCCCTGAATGCACGAGTCAAGGCCGCCATCAAACGATTGCTGACAACGACCTTTCCATTACAAACCCTTTTGATTTGAGACAAAAGCTCCTGAACCTCAATCAATTTGGATAAATCCCCTTCGGCTTGAAGCTGGACCGTAGCCATCAATTCTTCACTGTCATCACGATCGGTCATCATAATGACTCGGGCTGGATTATGAAGAGCTTTTGCATAACGAAGCAATTCAATAGCAGCTCCTTTTTTCATATGCATATCAACGATGACTAAATCGGGCTGAAGTCTGTCGATATAAAACATCCCCAACTGCTTGTCACCCGTTTCAGCGACATTTCCAAAGTCATCATCCGCATGTAAAAGACGCGCTAGAGCTTCCCGAAATAACGGGGAGCCATCCACAATCACTACGCAGCTTTTTCTGCTATTTTCCCCTGCTTGCGTCATACATATCCTTAAAGGGAGTGCGCCGCACTCCCTTACTTTAGCTCCTATTTTTCATCAAAATGAGACACTGCGGCCCACAAGATGTCTGTACCCTGCATGAAGTCTTCCATCTTCATGGCTTCATGAGGATTATGAGAACCCAGTTGGTTAGCGACAAAAATCATTGCAACCGGTATACCGTTGTTACCCAACACGGCCGAGTCGTGACCAGCCCCGGAAGCCAAGCGCATACATGGAATTCCCTCAGCCTTGGCGCTCGTTTCCAATCTGTCACTTAATGCTGCATCCACGCCGGAAGGTGCTGTCACCAAAGCGGGATCGTACTCAATCTTGACGCCTCTTTCAGAAGCCACTTCTTCGCCGTATTTTTGCATCAAGTCGTGGAAGCGTTTAACCGTATCTGCACTTAAACTACGAATATCCATCGAGAAGGTCACTTCTCCGGGAATAACGGAAATGGCCGCACTTGAAGCCATTTTCAAGACACCCACGGTAAACACCAAGTCTTCACCTTGAATCAGCCACCGATCCCAGGCTCGGTCAACGCGTTGCATCCAGTCAGTAAAGGCCATCAGCGCATCATGTCGATAAGGTTTATCCGTTGCTCCTGAGTGAGCGGCTTCCCCTAAAATACGAACAGCCTTGTGTCGAATGTTGCCTCGAATACCCGTCACAATACCGGCACGGGCTTCTTTTTGAGCGTCCAGGGTCGGGCCTTGTTCAATATGCAGTTCCACAAACGCCGCAATACGATCAATATCAACCAATGGTTTTCCACCGGAAACAGCTTCCGTATCAATACCGCAAGATTGCATCGCTTCGGCCAATGTGCAGGAACCGTCGCGAATCTTTAAAGCGAGATCTTTGGCAGTCAGTTTGCCCAACATACCCAAAGAACCCATATAGGCTTTACCGAAGAAGGAACTCTCTTCACCGCGCATCATCAAAACGGTGTAGTCACGAACAGGCTGAAACCCCGTTTGTCTCATCCACCATGCCACTGTCAGAGCCGCTGTTACACCGGCCAAACCGTCATAGTTTCCGCCTTGCGGAACGCTGTCGACGTGAGAACCGGCGACAAAAGCCGGCAAGAAACGATCTTTACCCGGCAGAGTCATCCACACGTTACCCGCTCGATCCGGGGTAATTTCCAACTGTAAAGACTGACCAATCTTCGTTAAATAATTGAGAACTTCAGTTTCTTTGGCTGAAAAAGCCTGACGCGTAACACCTTGGACGTCCGCACTCATAGCACGAATATCGTCAAAGATTTTTTTAGCGAATTCCAATCCTTTTTGTTGCAACTCTGACATAGCGAATCTCCAAGAAAGAAAACAAACAGTCTAATTGTAGGGATTTTACGAATCGAAAAATAATCTTAAATTTACATTAAGTCATTTAATATCAATCAATTAGAAGATCTGCCCTAATCATGCCATCATCCTTTGTTGTTCTGAATCAAACAAGTCTGCAAATTTACAAACTTCTGCACAGAAAGCGCTTCGTTACAGGGATTTCCCTGTGGGCAGAATCGCGAAAGTGTAGGATACTTAACGCAGTGAGAAAACCGCCGTTAAGAGCGGCAATTTCTCGTGTTTTTAACCTTTTACAGGGAATTTCTCATGTCGTTGCTTGAATGGTTGGCAATTGCCGTTACGATTTTGACGGTGTATGCCTTGATCAAACGATTGGAAACGCGTCTCGTGCTCTTTACGGCCGGTTTCGTGCTCTGCTTGGTATCCATGGATCCGTTGAGTGCGTTGAATTCGTTTGCTAAGTCCATGACCAATAACTCCTTGGTGATGGCAATCTGTTCGTCAATGGGTTTTGCATTCATTGCAAATTACACCCAATGTGACCGCAGTCTCGTTCACTATTTGGCCGCTCCGATCCGCGGTTTGGGCGTCTTCTTGATCCCGATCTGCACGGCTGTGACCTTCTTCATTAACATCGCTATTCCGTCTGCAGCCGGTTGTGCTGCTGCCGTGGGTTCTACGTTGATCCCTGTGATGTTGCGTGCCGGTATCAAACCCGCCGCTGCCGCTGCTGCAGTGATGGGTGGTACGATCGGTTCTTATCTCTCTCCGGGTACGTCCCACAACCCGTTCGTTGCTGAAATGGCTGGCATCGACGTGATGGATTTCATCGCCTTCCACGCTATGTGGTCCATTCTTTGCGGTGTGATCTTAGTTGTTGGTTTGCTCGTTGTCTGCATGTTCTTGGGCGACCACAAGGGTGAAAAGGTTGACGTTGAAGCTCAAAAAAACGACAACTTCAAGCCTAATCCCATTAAGGCTATCATGCCGCTCGTTCCGATCACGATCCTCGTTGTCGGTAACGTTTGGTTGCCTGTGATCAAGATGGGTGTGGCCCAAGCCATGGTCTTGGGTGCTGTTATCACCTTATTGGTTGGTTTTGCCTTTGACCGCACGAACCCGCAAGAATTCTCCAAGCAATTCTTCAATGGTATGGGTAAGGGTTACGCTGACGTGATGGGTATCATCATCGCCGCTGGTGTGTTCGCAGCTGGCTTGCGTGCTACCGGTTTGATCGATACGTTCGTTGACGTCTTGAAGCACTCCAATGACATCGCTCGTTGGGGCGGTTCCCTCGGTCCGTGGATCATGGGTACCATCACCGGTTCTGGCGACGCTGCTACCATGGCCTTTAACGAAGCTGTGACGCCGCACGCTCCTGAATTCGGAATGGAAATTAAAGCTTTGGGTGCCTTGGCCTTCTTGACCGGTGCATTGGGTCGTACGATGAGCCCGATCGCTGGCGCTATGGTTGTTGTGGCCGGTATCGCTATGGCTAACCCGATGGACGTTGCAAAGCGTACAGCTCTGCCTTGCACGGTCGCTGTGTTCGTTTTGGCATTGTTCATGGTCTAGTCCGAACTAGTCGAACTTAACTAAACGCAAAAAAGGGGAAGATTCAAATCTTCCCCTCTTTTTTCAGGACTACAATTTTTCTTATCAGGGAGCGTGCACTCTCTGTCGCAGTTCAAATTGGAGAAAAACTATGACTCAATGTGCTTATCACGATCAACTTATCAGTATCCGCCGTGAACTCCACCAATTTCCCGAAGAAGGTTGGACGGAATTCTGTACAACGGCTTTTATTGTCCAACACTTACGCGAATTAGGCTATGAAGTGTTGATGGGAGAGAAAGTCATCTCTCGTAAGGATTGCTTAGGACGTGATCCTAAACTTGTTGCTCAGGCCATTGAAACAGCGAAAGCTCGCGGCGTAAGCCAAGAATTGCTCGATGAAATGCAGGAATTGACAGGCTGCGTTGCCGTATTGGATACGGGGCGTCCCGGTCCGACAGTTGCCTTACGCTTTGATATCGACTGCAATAATGTCACAGAAAATCCCTCTGACGAACATCGCGCTAGCAAGGAAGGCTGGGCCTCTAAGCGTCCTGGATTAATGCACGCTTGCGGTCATGACTCTCACATCTCCACTGGCTTGGCTATTGCTCGTTGGGCCATGGAACATAAGGACCAGTTAAACGGAAAGCTTAAAATCGTGTTCCAACCGGCAGAAGAAGGCGTACGCGGGGCCGCCGCCGTTGCCGCTAGCGGCATTGTGGACGATTGCGACTACTTCCTCTCTAGCCACATCGCCATGATGGCTAAGTCTGGTGAAATCATTACAAGCCCGGTCGGATTCCTCTGCACAACCAAGTACGACATCTCCTTTAAGGGCCGTCCTGCACACGCCGGTATTGAACCGAATGCCGGACGAAATGCACTGGCCGCTGCATGCCACTGTGTCACACAACTTCTCGGCATTCCGCGTCACGGCGCCGGCATGACACGTGTGAATGTTGGCAAGATTACCGCCGGTGAAGGCCGCAACGTTATTCCTGTTAACGCAAAACTTGTCATGGAAGTTCGTGGTGAAACCGGTGAAATTAACCAATTTATGGCAAGCGAAACCGAAAACATTGTTGAAGGCGTTGCCAAGAGCTTCTCTGTTCAGTACCACATCGAAAAAATGGGTGAAGCCGTTGACCTCTTTAATGATAAGGAATTGGTCGATATGCTCGATGACGTCTGCGCTCATACTGAAGGCGTTAATAAGGTGCTGCACGAAGTCAATTTCGGAGGCTCCGAAGACGCTACTATTTTGGCTCGCCGCGTGCAGGCTCACGGCGGCAAGGCCGCTTACTTTGTGTTAGGTTCCGATCGTACGGGCGGCCATCACACTTCGGACTTTGACATTGACGAAAATTCTTTGGACATCGGTGTCAATATCTACTCTCAAATGCTTACGCGCTTGATGAAGTAGCGCCGACCGATCGGTAAGGTCTTACTAGCCCGCAACGCGTTTGGTGTTGCGGGCTTTTTTTGAAATATTGGCAAGTGTTGATCGGCATGGCGATAATGAAGTCTGAGGAGAGTTGACAAAATGGTTGATTGCATCAAAGTTCGCGGCGCTCGAGTTCACAATTTAAAAAATATTGATGTCGATATTCCACTCAACAAAATTGTGGGTATTGCTGGTGTATCAGGCTCCGGGAAATCGTCTCTTGCACTGGGAGTCTTGTATTCAGAGGGATCCAGACGGTATTTGGAGGCTCTTTCAACCTATACAAGAAGGCGTATGACCCAGGCTGCCAAAGCTCAGGTTGACGAGGTGCTCTATATCCCCGCGTCTCTTGCGCTTCATCAAAGACCGGCAGTTCCAGGAATCAGGAGTACATTTGGAACAGGCTCCGAGTTGCTCAACAGTCTGCGTTTAATGTTTTCTCGTTTAGCCCACCACCGCTGCCCCAATGGCCACTATGTTGCTCCGTCCTTAGCGGTTGCTGCAGGAGAAAAACTTCACTGTCCGATTTGTGGAGCTGATTTTTTTGCCCCATCAGCCGAAGAGCTCGCTTTCAATAGCCTCGGAGCTTGTCGAACCTGTTCTGGAACGGGCATTGTACAAACTGTCGATCGTTCAACGCTTGTGCCCGATGAAACGCTCAGCATCGATCAGGGGGCTGTCGCTCCATGGAATTCACTCATGTGGTCCCTTATGACCGATGTCTGTCGGGCAATGGGTGTTAGGACAGATATTCCTTTTAAAGATTTAACCGATAAAGAAAAAGACATTGTCTATAACGGTCCGGCCATTAAAAAACATATCCTTTATAAATCGAAAACCACTCAACAAGCCGGAGAATTGGATTTTACGTATTACAACGCAGTCTATACGGTCGAAAACGCCCTGGCTAAAGTCAAAGACGAAAAGGGAATGAAACGCGTTGAGAAATTCCTTAAACAAAGTGTTTGTCCGGATTGCCACGGCTCGCGCATAAACGAGATGGCAAGAGCTCCCAAACTCAAAGGGCTGTCCTTAGATGAAGCCTGCCACATGACACTTTCGCAATTGAGTGAATGGGTTAAGGACATTCCGTATTCATTACCTGAACCGATGCGTCCCATGGCGCTCAGTATCATTGAGTCATTTCAAAATGTCGCCAAACGCTTACTTGATTTGGGATTAGGTTATCTGTCTCTTGACCGTGCCTCCAGTACTTTATCGACTGGAGAACGGCAACGAATGCAATTGGCTCGTGCCGTCAGAAACCGTACGACCGGTGTTTTGTACGTTCTTGACGAACCCTCGATCGGCTTACACCCAAGCAATATCACCGGACTTATTGGCGTAATGCGGGATTTAATCGCTGATGGCAATTCCGTTGTTTTGGTCGATCACGATACGCTGATCCTAAAATCTGCCGACTGGCTGATTGAAATGGGACCAACGGCGGGTGCTGATGGCGGCGAAATCCTCTCCCAGGGCACCGTCGGAGAACTCGCACGTAACCCAAATTCGCAAATCGGTCCTTTTATTGCCACAGAGGCCAAACAACTGATCCGAAAACAGTGTCGCAAAGAAAATCTTTTTGATTTAGGCTCGATTGATCTTGAAACGAAGAGTATCCACACTGTAAAACCTCTTCGAGTAAAAATCCCTAAAGGGAAGTTAACCGTGGTCACCGGAGTCTCGGGCTCTGGGAAAACCACCTTGGTTTTGGAAAGTCTCATCCCCGCTTTAAATGCTGCTGTTAACCGAGAAAAGCTGCCTCAACACATAAAAAGTATCTCTGCCCCTGGTATTACGAATATCAAACTGATTGACGCTACGCCTATTGGTATCAACATTCGATCAACCGTGGCCACCTATGCCAACGTACACGATGAGTTGAGGAAAATTTATGCAAAAATGCCTGCGGCAAAAGATGCGCAGCTAAAAGCCGGCGACTTCTCATACAACACCGGCAAATTGCGTTGTCCTCTGTGTGACGGTACGGGTGTCATCAGTCTCGATGTCCAGTTTCTACCGGACGTTGAGATACCTTGTCCAGACTGCAAAGGCAGCCGTTACAGTGATGAAGCAAAGAAAATTCGCTCAGAAAATCATTTCAAAGGGCATTCTTTGCCCGAATTGATGTCGATGGACATTAACCATGTTTTAAAAATCGTTAGCCAAGAAAAAATCATTTCTCAGCGCCTGCAGATACTACAAAACTTAGGGTTAGGCTATTTGACATTAGGAGAAGAAACGCCGAGTCTATCAGGAGGAGAGGCTCAGCGGCTGAAATTAGCAAGCGAGATGGGTAAGCCCCAATCACAAACCGTTTTCGTGTTTGATGAGCCTACTATTGGTCTGCATCCTTTAGACGTACAGGTTTTAATGAAAGTTTTTGATCAACTGATTCATAACCAGGCTACCGTTATTGTTATCGAGCATGATCTCGACATTATCCGTAATGCGGATTATCTGATTGATATGGGGCCCGGCGGAGGAGACGCTGGCGGACGCATCGTTGCAATGGGAACGCCTGACGATATTCGAAGCAACCCAAACAGCGTGACAGGCCGTTTTCTGTGAAGAAAAAACTACAAATCAAAGAGATAGTTTTGCAGACAAAGGAACGTTTGACGAGTAAAATATTTGAGTTTTACATCTGCCTGCCGCAGGGGCAGGCTTGTTAACCTGATTGATTGTTTTTGAAAGGAAATTTTCCATGTCCGGACACTCTAAATGGGCAAATATTCAACACCGTAAAGGCCGTCAAGACGCCAAGCGCTCCAACTTGTGGACTAAACTGGTCCGCGAAATCATGGTTGCCGCGCGCAACGGCGCTGACCCAGACAGCAACTCCCGTCTGCGTCTTGCTCTTTTAAAGGCCCGTGCCGGCAATGTGCCCAAGGACACCATTAAAAACGCCATCTTGAAGGGCTCCGGCCAGTTGGAAGGCGTGAAATTTGAAGAAGCCCGCTACGAAGGTTACGGCGTGGGCGGCGCGGCTTTGATCATTGATGCCGCAACAGATAACCGCACCCGTACGGTAGCTGATGTCCGCCACATCCTGAGTAAAAATGGCGGCAACCTCGGCGCAGAAGGTTCCGTTTCCTTCATGTTCAAGCACTGCGGTCAATTCCTCTTTGCTCCGGGTACGGCCACTGAAGATGAAGTGATGACCGTGGCGTTGGACGCCGGTGCCGATGACGTCATCGTTGACGAAGAAGGCGGCATTGAAGTGATTTGTGATCCCCAAGCTTTCGAAGCCGTTAACGATGCTTTTGAAAAAGCCGGGATGAAGCCTGAAATGGCCGAAGTCACGATGAAGGCTTTGAATGAAACGTCTTTAAGCGGCGAAGATGCCGAACGTATGCAACGTTTGATTGATGCTTTGGAAGACTTGGACGACGTTCAACAAGTCTATACAACTGCTGTTTTTGAAGACTAAAACTTCCCCTTTGGAGGAGCTCCCATGAAGATTCTCGTTGTCGGTAGTGGCGGTCGCGAACACGCGATTGCTTGGCGTTTGGCTCAAGACGACCGTGTGGAAACGGTTTATGTAGCCCCTGGTAATGCTGGTACAGCTTTAACGAAAAAGCTGATCAATGTACCGGAATCCGACATTGCTCGCTTGGCAGAATTTGTCAAAACCAATGACGTACGCTTCACGGTGGTTGGCCCGGAAGCTCCTCTGGCGGCAGGGATTGTTGATTATTTCAGAGCCAATGGCTTGAAGATTTTCGGACCGACAAAGGCCGCCGCCCAATTGGAAAGTTCCAAGGATTTTGCCAAGGCTTTCATGAAACGTCATGGAGTACCCACTGCGGACTACGAAACGTTTACCGAAGCCGAGGCTGCCCACGCCTATGTTGAAAAAAAGGGAGCACCGATTGTAATCAAAGCCGATGGCTTAGCTGCTGGCAAGGGCGTCATTGTCGCCATGGATCTCGCACAAGCTCACGAAGCGATTGACAGCATGCTTGAGGGCAACGCTTTCGGAGCGGCTGGAGCTCGAGTCGTTATCGAAGATTTCTTAAAGGGCGAAGAAGCCAGCTTTATCGTCATGGTTGACGGTCAGCACATCTTACCGATGGCTTCCAGCCAAGACCACAAACGCTTGCTTGACCACGATATGGGCCCGAACACGGGCGGTATGGGAGCCTATTCCCCCGCACCAATCGTGACTCCTCAAATTCATGAACAAGTCATGCGGGAAATCATCCGACCGACGGTAGACGGCATGGCCGCCGATGGCATCCCCTTTACCGGATTCCTTTATGCCGGGTTAATGATCGACCGTGACAATGAAGGCAACAGTGTCGTAAAGACCCTCGAATTTAACTGCCGTATGGGTGATCCTGAAACTCAACCCATCATGAGTCGTCTCACATCGTCCTTCGTTGACCTAATCGAAGCGGCTATCGACGGTCGTTTGGACACCGTTGAAGCTCAATGGGACAACCGGGTGGCTTTAGGCGTTGTTTGTGCCGCCAAGGGTTATCCGGAAAAGCCGGAAAAAGGCGCTCAAATCACCATGCTTCCTGCCGATGGCGACAGCCTTCATGTTTTCCATGCCGGCACGAAAAAGCAAGATGGATTGACTGTTGTTTCCGGCGGCCGCGTCCTTTGCGTCGTTGGATTGGGACTGACCGTCAAGGAAGCCGCTCGCGTGGCCTATGATGGCGTTAAAAAAGTCCATTTTGACGGAATGCAATATCGATCCGATATCGGTTATCGGGCAATGAAGTAATGTTTCAATGGCGGGGAAGTGTTCCTTTCCCGCTTTTTCTTTATGCGGCTAGGTTTTTTCGGCGGAACCTTTAATCCTGTTCATGAGGGCCACTTGGCTTTGGCCAAAGAGGCTTTCCGGACACTTCATCTTGACCACCTCTGGTGGTTGCCTGCCAACCCTTGGCAAAAGGATAGCCGTGACCTGATGCCATCCGAAGTCAGAATCAAGCTACTTCGTCTTGCCTTAACTGACTGCAACAGAATGTCTGTGGATACCAGGGAACTGGATCGAAAAACTCTTTCCTATTCCATTGATACCGTACGAGAATTGGCTGCTGAATACCCCAACGATGATCGCTTTTACCTGATCGGTTCCGATCAATGGAATAATTTCCATACATGGAAAGATTGGCAAAAAATTTTTGACTACGTTTCTTTGGTTGTTTTCAACCGAAATGGACAGCTCACCCATCCAGCTGAGGAAGTAGAACGCTTCATTGAGGATCGAAAAATATCTGTCACAATGCTCCCTATGCCGGCACTTGATATTGATTCAAGTCGCATTCGTCAACTCATCGCTCAGCACGATTGGTTCGACCCTTTTTTAAAGACCGCTTTGCCTGAAAAAGTATTTCAATTCCTTTGCTTAAATGAGAAAACGAAAGACTGATACAATTTCTTTTATCAGTTAAACCAATTTGAGATTTTTTATGGACATTCGTAAATTACAACGCGTTATTGTCAATGCGCTTGATGATGTCAAGGCGCAGGATATCGTTGTCTACAACACAAAACACCTCACCTCTGAATTTGAACGAGTAATCATCGCGACCGGTTCTTCAAACCGTCAGACCCGTGCGTTAGGTTATAACGTAAGCCATGAAGTCAAAGAAGCAGGCGGCGAAGTCATTGGGATGGAAGGAACCGATACCGGTGAATGGGTACTGGTCGATTGCGGCCAAGCCATTGTGCATATTTTACAGCCGGCCATGCGTGAGTACTACAACCTCGAAGAGGTTTGGGGCGGCAAAAAGGTTAACGTCAAACTGAATTCTGAAAAGAAGGAAAAGGACGAAGAAAAACCGGCTACTGCCCACAGACGCGTCGTGCGCGGAAAGACCATTAAAATCGTCGAAGACTAAACACGCATTAATGGGTAGCAGGCTGCGTGTGCAGCCTGCTCTTTTTGTATCATGAAAATTACCATTGTTGCTGTCGGACTGCGTCAACCTGCCTGGGCGGATAGCGCTGTTGAAGATTACCTCGGACGCTTCCCCAAAGATTGGGCCGTGAGCGTAAAAGCCGTCAAACCTGAACTGCGTTCCGGTCAGAGCACCGCCAATATCATGAAAACCGAAGCCGAACGCATCCGCGCGGCCATTCCTCACAATAGTCTGATTATTGCGATGGACGAACGCGGTAAAGATCTGACAACCGTTGACTTCGCAAAGAAAATCCGCACCTGGAGAGATGCGGGCGAGTCGCTTTGTTTTCTCATCGGAGGCGCAGATGGTCTCGATCCGGAACTCAAGGCTCAGGCCCGAATGCTCATGAGACTGTCATCCATGACTCTGCCTCACGCGATGGCGCGAGTGATGTTGGCCGAACAAATTTATCGCGCTTTCAGCATCCTAACCAACCACCCCTACCACAGAGCTTGATACTTTAACCATGTCCGTCAATCTTTCGTTGTATCTGGCCTCGAAAAGTCCCAGACGAAAAGAAATTTTAGAGCAGCTCGGCTTTAACCCTATTGTTATAGCCAGCAATGACCATACCCTACGCAATTTTCAAGGCGACGAGGTACAACTGCCCGGAGAATCTCCGGAAGATTACGTTGTACGAATAGCCCGTGAAAAGGCTTTGATCGCCTTTGAAAAAATCCGTCGCGAAAACCGACCTATGCTGCCGCTTTTGTCGGCCGATACAACCGTTATTGTTGATCGGGATATCTTAGGCAAACCCGATAATGAACAAGAGGCCTACTCGTTTCTGGAACGTCTTTCCGGACGTGTACATGAAGTCCGCACGGCCATCTGTGTCGGAACCAGTGAAAACAATCTCAAGCAAGCTGTCAGCATCTCTGAAGTGCGCTTTAAGACCCTCAGTCACGAGGAGATTTCCGCTTATGTTCAAACCGCTCAACCCTATGACAAAGCGGGTGGCTACGGTATTCAAGGACTAGCCGGAGCGTTTATCTCGGAAATAAAAGGTTCCTACAGCGGCATTATGGGATTGCCGGTTTTCGAAACCTGTGAACTCTTAAAATCATTCGGACTTGATCTTTTTAAGCGGTAAGTTCGCTAGAATTATTAGATTAACCCAAGAGGCCACTTATGCTAGATCAAAAAGCCGGTCGTTTGTTTTTAGTCACCGCTCCTTCTGGAGCCGGAAAATCATCGCTTGTCGCAGCGCTTTTGAAAGCTGACCCGACAGTTCACTTGTCTATTTCACACACAACGCGAGCGCCACGTCCCGGAGAGGAAAACGGCAGAGAATATCACTTTGTGTCTGTGGAAGCTTTCGAAAAACTCAAAGAGGACAATGCATTTCTGGAATGGGCCTATGTTCATGGTAACTACTACGGAACCTCAAAGAAGTGGATTGCCGAAGAGCTTGAAAAAGGGCACGATGTATTGCTAGAGATCGATTGGCAAGGGGCGCTGCAAGTTAAGCGGCTTTTTCCGGATGTTGTCGGTATTTTTATTTTGCCGCCTTCGGTTGACGCACTCCGAGCTCGCCTGAATAAAAGAGGAACGGATTCCGATGAGGTCATCGCCAGACGTTTGGCAGGGGCCGGTGCCGAAATGGTGCATGCGGGAGAGTTCGACTACGTTATAATTAACGATGATTTTGATCGTGCAACGGGTGACTTGATCGCTATTGTGCGTGCATCGCGTTTAAGTTTTAAGACTCAGGCGGTGCGGGAACGTGAAACGTTCAAACATTTGGGTATTCCGCTTTTAAATTAAGTGGAATACTTGGTTATTTTCTTTTTATTGAAAAAAATATGGCTCGTGTAACTGTTGAAGATTGCTTGAAAAAGATCCCCAATCGTTTTGAATTGGTTTTAGCCGCTGCTCAGCGTGCTCGCCAATTGTCCTCCGGTGCGGTTGCCCGCGTGGATGCAAAGGATAAACCCACGGTACTCGCCTTGCGTGAGATTGCCGCCGGTGAAATCTCCAAGGATGAAATGTTCAAGCGCATTTCTTAATCCAAGAAAAAAAGCGAAGTAAAGGTTAGAGCCTGACTTCGCTTTTTTGTTTTCTAAACTTCTGCTTACCGCGTTTAACTAATTATTGAAGTACGAATGCAAGCAGAGGCGAGTCAATAAAAAAGAGGTGCTGTATGGTACCGAAATACTTACAAACCGGGTCAACCGATATTCTCGCCTCGATTCGTCAGTCCGTTTTAAGGGGCGAATCGAACTCTTCTCCGTCGCCCGCTCACAAAGAAGAGCAAACAGAGCTTCCGCTTGTCACAACGACAAAAAAAGCCGGCATTGCCACGGCGGCCTCCCTCATCGAACTGTGTTCAAAGTACATGAGTCCGTCGGATCTGGAAAAAATCAAAGAAGCTTACCGATATGCCGATGACGCCCACCTGGGTCAATTCCGAAAGTCGGGCGAACCTTACATCACTCACCCGATCTCAGTCGCTTGTATTCTTGCCGAATGGCATTTGGACTGCGCGGCCATTCAAGCCGGTTTGATGCACGATGTTCTCGAAGACACTGGTCACTCAAAAAATGAAATGGCTAAAAAATTCGGCACGGTTACGGCCGAAATTGTTGATGGTGTCTCAAAACTCGATAAGCTTAAGTTTTCATCCAATGAAATTGCTCAGGCCGAAAGCTTTAAGAAGATGCTCTTGGCTATGAGCAAAGACGTGCGCGTTATTCTGGTTAAGCTGGCTGACCGTCTGCACAATCTCAGAACCCTAGGAGTCATGCGCCCAGAAAAACGCCGTCGCATTGCCAAGGAAACGCTCGACATCTATGTTCCGATGGCCCATCATTTGGGCATCAATCACGCTTTTCGTGAATTGCAGGAGTTGTGCCTGCAAAACTATTATCCCCGTCGCTATGAAGTTCTCTATAAAGAGCTGATTGCCGCTCGTAAGAATCGTCGGCCCGCCTTGGAAGAAATTCTGAATGACACCAAGCGCATGTTGGAACGCGCCAACATCAAAGGCCGCGTTTTAGGGCGAGAAAAAACGTGCTACGGAATTTACAACCAGATGCGCATCAAAAAGCTTTCCTTCTCGGAAGTTTTTGATATCTACGGTTTCAGAGTCATCGTGAGTACCCGTGAAGATTGTTATCGGACATTGGGTGCTTTACACATGATGTACAAGCCTGTTCAGTCACGCTTTAAGGACTTTATTGCCATTCCGAAAAGTAATGGATACCAAGGTTTGCACACCACCGTGATCGGCCCTCAGGGTACGCCGGTTGAATTTCAGATCCGCACTGAGAAGATGAATGACATCGCCGAGCAAGGGATCCTCACTCACTGGCTCAACCGCGGTAGCGAAAGCGATATCCAGACGCTCACCCACGCTTGGTTGCAGTCTCTGTTGGATTTGCAACAAAAGTCTTCCGACACAAGCGAGTTTTACGAAAATATTAAAGCCGATCTTTTCCCCGATCGCATTTATGTATTCACTCCGAAGGGCAAAATTATCTCTTTGCCGCAAGACTGCACACCGATTGACTTTGCCTACCAGATTCACTCGGACGTGGGCAGTCATGTTCGCGAGTGCCGAATTAACGGTCAAGTAAGAGATATCGATACAAAATTGTCCAATGGTGACATGGTGGAAATCGCAACAAGCTCGCTTTCTCACCCGGATCCCCGTTGGCTCGGATTTGTCCGAAGCGGCAAAGCTCGCGCAGAAGTCCGTCAATACCTTCGTTCACTGGATTTTGACAGTGCTGTCAAGATTGGACGCAAAGTCCTTGAAGAAGAGGCCGAAGTTGCCCATTTTTCTCTTGACAGTGTTTCCGATGAGATTTGGAACACTGTGATGAAAGAGCACGATGTTGACTCTCGCGCATCGCTCTATTCCCTTGTGGGCTCCGGCAAAGCCAGTTTCGTTGTCGTGCTGCACCGTCTGCAAGCCCTGTCCGATGAAGAACGAGAACCGGCTAAAACTGAAGATGGTATCGAAGTCATGGTTAACGGCAAACGGCAAAGCGCTCAAATTGCTCGATGCTGTCATCCGGTCTGGGGCGATGACATTTGTGCGTTTGAACGCGCCGGACACGGCATCACGGTTCACCGGGCCTCCTGTATTCATGCTCAACAAGGCCGCAACAATAACGCGGAACGTTGGGAAGAGGCCTCTTGGACTGAAGCGACTAACCACCACTTCACGGTACCGATTGATATTAAAGTCAACGATATTCGCCCGGCCATCTTGCAGGCCACGCAAGCCGTTGCACAAGAAGGCTCGTCTATTGTCGGGATGAATATTCCGGACGACTTAAATGATCCTGAATTGCAACTTCTTGTTCAGGTAGACAATCGTATTCAACTGATGCGTGTGATGCGAAGCCTACGACAGGTCAGCAATGTCAAAGACGTTAAACGTCGTTTTGAATCCTCCTTCTAATCATTTCAAGGGCGATGGACGTAAACGTTCATCGCCTTTTTCTGACCAATCCTATCCGTTGCTTTTCGTTGAACTGAAAACAAAATCAGTCTAGTAAAAAGCGCCTAGATGAAATTCGTTTTCATCTGACCACTCCACTAAAATGGGTGATCTGCAATCAGTCTCTCAGAAATCAGATTGAGAAAAAAAGGAAAAACGATGGCATCAGACAACAGCATTGCCGACACCGTTTGGAGTTCCCGTCTCGGGTTCATTCTTGCCTCTGCCAGTTCCGCCATTGGCTTAGGCGCCATATGGAAATTCCCTTTTTGGGCCGGCACTAACGGCGGAGCTGCTTTTATTGTCCCCTTTTTAGTTTTCACCTTTACGATCGGCATCGTTTTGGTCATGGCCGAATGTGCCATGGGGCGAGCAGGCAGAGGTTCTGCCGTTCATGCGTTAAAGAAAGTAGGCGGTCCCTTTTTTGGCATTGTCGGCGGTATCGCTGTCTTAAATGCCTACATTATTTTGACCTATTACTCCGTCATCGGCGGTTGGTGCGTTTCCTATTTATTTGATTCTTTTGCCGGCAATGTTGTCAATGGCGACCCGAAAATTCTCTCTGATCATTTCAAAGCATTGGTAGGCAACGGAACGGTAAACGTTTTTTTCATGTTCCTATACCTGACGGCAACTTGTGCCGTGGTCGCCTTGGGGGTTGAAAAAGGTATTGAAAAAATTGCTAAATACCTTATGCCACTTTTGTTTATCCTGATGATTTTCATCATCATCCGATCCTTAATGATGCCTGGCTCTTGGGAGGGCATGCAGTTCCTATTTTCGTTTAACTGGGAACAAGTCAGCGGAGCCACGATCCTAAACGCCATGGGATTTACCTTCTTTTCGCTGTCTCTGGGCGCAGGCATCATGGTGACTTACGGTTCCTACCTGAGTTCTCATACTGACATCCCGGGCTCTTCCGTATGGGTGGCGTTTTTATCCACCCAAGCCGCGCTTTTAGCTGGTGTCATGATTATTCCCGCGGTTTTTGCCTTCGGCATGGATCCGGCCGCCGGAACCGGTTTGGTATTTATCACGATTCCGATGATTTTTGAGCATATGCCAATGGCTGATGTGCTGGCGGCCGCTTTTTATGTCTGCCTCTTCATTGCAGCTATTACAAGCTCCGTGTCCTTGCTGGAAGTTGTTGTTGCTTACCTTATCAACGAATGGGGCATGCGCAGGCGGGCGGCAACGGCGTTATGCTGGATCACACTTTTCATTTTCGCAAGCCTTCAAGCGCTTTCATTTAGCTCTTTCTCATGGGTTGAAATCAACGGAATGTCTCTTTTTGATTTCTCCGACTACGTCTGCTCCAACATTCTGATGCCGCTCGGTGGTCTCAGTATTGCAGCCTTAGCCGGATGGAAGGCTTGGCCCGTTATGAAGCAACAGATGCTTGCCATTCGTCATCATTCGGTTCTGACAATCGGGTGGATACGACTGACGATTTCTTTGTTAGCTCCGGCACTGGTTGTCATCGTTTTGATTTCGGGCATTTAGGCTACAATTAAAGCATCATTCTGAAGCGCCCGAGCCGAGGAAGGCCGGGCGCGTTTTTATAGGTTCATGTGTTATGAGTGATCGTTCTACGTGGGGTTCTCGATTAGGTTTTGTGCTTGCAAGTGCCGGAGCGGCCGTAGGGTTGGGAGCAATTTGGAAATTCCCCTATCTCGTAGGCTCTAACGGTGGCTCCGCTTTCTTATTCCCCTTTATTGTGCTGACATTCACAATCGGTCTGGTGCTGCTGATTGCGGAATTGACCGTTGGTCGTGCCGGGGCTGGTTGCATTGTCACGGCTTTCAGAAAATTAGGTGGCAAAAATTGGGGGCGTGCCGGTTATTTAGGCGTCATTACAGGCTTTTTGATTCTTAGCTTTTATTCTGCCATCGGCGGTTGGACAATCGCGTATTTCGTCAACGCTTGTTTAGGCGCCGGACTCGTCGCCGATCAAGCTCAACTGGGGGCTCACTTTGCATCGATATCGGGTGATCCGGAATTGGCCATCGGCTATCAGGCACTCTTTTTAATTATTACAGCTTGGGTGGTCGCCTATGGTGTGAGCAGCGGTATTGAGCGGCTATCTAAAGTTCTCATGCCACTGTTATTCATTTTGATGTTGATCATTATCGTGCGCTCGCTTTTTTTACCGGGCGCATTCCAAGGCATTGAGTATCTTTTCAGTTGGAATCCTCAAGCCTTCACCTTCGATGCCCTGCTTTCGACCATGGGCTTTACTTTCTTCTCTTTGTGCTTGGGCAGCGGCTGCATGCTTACTTACGGCAGTTATTTGGACAGTAAAGTCGACCTGATTGGCTCGTCCGCTTGGATTGCTTTTTTAACCATCATCAGCTCCTTACTCGGTGCCCTGATGGTTATGCCGGCGGTTTTTGCTTTCGGATTGGATCCTAGTGCAGGTCCCGGTCTGACCTTTGTCACCATGCCGGCTATTTTTGCTCAGATGCCTTTGGGGAATTTCTTTGCCATCACTTTTTATGCCTGCTTATTAGTGGCAGCCATCACCAGTTCCGTTTCAATGCTCGAAATTGATGTAGCCTTCTTGCATGACGAGTGGAAATGGAGCCGTCCTAAAGCCGTGGTTGTCACAACAGTAGGCCTGATGATTGTCGGCTCTTTCAGCGCCCTTTCATTTGGTCCGCTCGCTGATACCAAGTGGCTGGGCAAGACGTTTTTTGACTGGATCGATTATTTGACGAGCAACATCAGCTTACCGATTGGCGGCTTAATGATCGCCGTGCTTTCCAGTTGGATCGCATGGCCTCAAATCAAGCCTTTCATTTCCGGGGATAAGTCACATCTGCACAGCGAAACAACCTACTCAATTTTGCGCTGGAGCATCGCTATTTTTGCACCTATCCTCGTCATCACGGTTCTTATTTCTGGAATTTAACTTTGCCTTCATTGGCCGGTGAGAAAAACACTGGCCAATGAAACGCTTCTTTCAACTCTACGGTACCAATTCCGTTTTCAATCTTTATTTTTGTTCCTAGTTTTTCACTCAACAGACAGATTTTTTCCAAAATAAATAAACATCCTTAGGTCTTTCGTATTCAAAAACAGATTCAGAACACAATCGTGATAACATGACCTGAAGCGGTCACCTTACAAAGGGTGGTAGGCCGCGCCTAAAGCCGATTAAATAAAACCGTCGGCTTACCGAAGAAATCGGACTGCGCTCCCTTTGCTGTCTGACTATTTTTCGCGCAGGACCGAACCTAAAACAAAGGATAGGCTATGAAAATCAGGAAAGTTGCCCTTGCCGCCGTTATCACGGCAAGTCTTATCGCTTTATCGGGTTGCGGAGAAGAAAAAAGTGCTCCGGCTGACCAGTCAAAAACTTCCACGACCGTGGGTCTTGTTCAGTTAGTTGAACACCCTGCTCTTGATGAAGCCAATCGCGGAATTGTTGATGCCGTTAAAGCTCGCGGATTAAATGTGGAATTTGACCAACAAAACGCTCAAGCTGATCAATCCAACCTCGGCAATATCGCCCAGCGTTTTGTCACTCAAAAATATCCCCTGATTTTTGCCATCGCTACCCCCGCAGCCCAAGTCGTCGCCAATGCTACGGATAAAACGCCGATTGTCGCGACAGCGGTTACTGATTTTGAGGTAGCTAAACTCGTTAAATCTAACCAAAAGCCCGATACGAATGTGACAGGTTCTTCTGATTTGAACCCCGTGGCTGCACAAGTCAAACTGATGCTTGAATTGGTTCCCGATGCCAAGCGTATCGGCACAATCTACAACAGCTCGGAAATTAACTCTCAATTTCAGGCAAAAATTCTAAAAGAAGAAGTCCAAAAGCGTGGCCTTACGTTGGTGGAACTGACTGTTTCCTCCGTGAATGATGTCCAGCAAACAGCTCAGAGCATGCTCGACAAAGTCGATGTCATTTATGTGCCGACTGACAACATTATTGCTTCGGCCATGCCCGTTCTCACCAAAATCACAACGCCTGCCGGTATCGGCATCATCACGGGTGAAGAAGGTATGCTAAAGGGTGGGGGCCTGGCAACGGTCGGCGTGGATTACTACAATCTCGGCCGCATTGCGGGCGATATGGGTGCTGATATATTGCAAGGCAAGGCTCAGCCGCAAAACATGGCCATTCGTTTCCAAACAGAATTTAAGGCCAAAATCAACGCATCCGTAGCAGAAAAACTCGGCGTCAAAATTCCGGACTCTCTCGCGAAGAACGCAGAGTTGGTTCGCTACTAATTCGATTGAATATTTATATCCCCGTTGCTCTTTGTAGAACAACGGGGTGTTTGACACAGAGAAAATGATTGATATTTTTATACCTACCGTCGCGCAAGGTCTTTTGTGGTCGCTCTTGGCTCTAGGTGTATACATAACCTTTCGCGTTCTTGATATTGCAGATTTGTCGGTTGAAGGAAGCTTTCCGCTCGGAGCTGCCGTTGCGGCGACTGCGCTTGTCAACGGCTACGGCATGCTCATTGCCTTTTTTCTAGCTGCCATCGCGGGAGCACTGGCCGGTATCGTAACGGGCTTTTTCACAACGCGACTGAAAATCCCCGCCCTTTTAGCTGGGATTCTTACCATGATTGGCCTTTACTCCGTCAACCTGCACGTAATGGGGAAGGCCAATGTTGCGCTGCTGCGCGTCGATACCATCTTCTCCTATGCAGAATCTTTCGGAATGAGCGCAACGGTTGCCATGCTGACCGTGGGCGTTGTTGCTGCTGTGTTCATTGGTTGTCTTATGTACTGGTTTTTTGGTACAGAAATTGGCACAGCAATCCGTGCGACAGGGTGCAATTCCCAGATGGCCCGCGCACAGGGTGTCAACACCAATCGAATGATTGTTTTAGGCTTATTAATCAGTAACGCTTTAGTCGCGCTCTCCGGGGCTCTCGTCGCGCAATCCAACGGTTTTGCCGATGTCGGCATGGGTACTGGCACCATCGTTATTGGTTTAGCCTCTGTCATTATTGGGGAAGTGCTTTTCGGGACAAAGAGCTTTAAGAATTGTCTCATCTCCGTTATTTTAGGCTCCATTGTTTACCGCTTAGTCATCGCCGTCGTCTTGCAACTGGGGATGCCGCCCAATGATCTGAAACTTTTTACCGCACTGCTTGTGGCTTTAGCTCTGTCCATGCCTTTAATTCGAGAAAAATGGCGCGAACGGCAACGCCGTGCCTAACACCACTTGGAGAGGTTCATGCTTACGATCGACAACATTCACAAAACGTTTTTTCCAGGCAGTGTTAATGAAAAACGCGCTTTGCAGGGAGTTTCTCTAACTCTACAAGACGGCGATTTTGCCACAGTCATCGGATCAAACGGCGCTGGGAAATCAACGTTATTAAACGCTATTGCCGGTGCTTTTTATATTGATCAGGGACAAATTCGAATTGATGACATTGATGTCACCCGGATGCCCGAACATGAGCGGGCCCAATATATCGGCCGAGTTTTCCAAGACCCCATGAAAGGCACCGCCAGCAAAATGATGATTGAGGAAAATTTGGCGCTTGCATCATGGAGAGGGAAAAAACTCGGACTTCGGTGGAGTTTTCAAACTCAAAGAACAGCTCAATTTAAAGAAGCACTCAAGGAGCTGGGATTGGGCCTGGAAGATCGCATGAGTGCCCATGTCGGCTTGCTCTCCGGCGGTCAAAGACAGGCTCTGACGCTTTTGATGGCAACGCTTGTCAAACCCAGACTTTTGCTGCTGGATGAACATACGGCAGCGCTTGACCCCAAAACGGCAGAAAAAGTACTCCAATTGACAGAACGATTGGTGAAGGCAGACCACCTCACCACCCTCATGATCACGCACAATATGCGTGATGCCCTTCGTTTTGGCAACCGTCTGATCATGATGCATCAAGGCCGCATTGTGGTGGATGTGAAAGAAGAAGAAAAATCAAAGTTAACGGTTCCAGATCTACTGGCCCTTTTTGAAAAGGGTGCCGGTGTCGTAACGGACGAGATGTTATTGTCTTAACTGGGTTCAGAAGCCGAAAAAACAAATGAGTTTTTTCGGCTTTTTCGTAAAAAGAGCCTTTTGTACCAAGTTTTCTTTCGCTCTTTGTCCTAGAATAGCCAACTGATTATTTAAAAAAGCTTGATGGCTCATTTTTAACTGACGGGATACCGACACTTGCCATCTCATGCTACTTACAAGGAACAAAGCGATGACGACTTCTTCAGAGCGTTCCGTTTGGGGGACGCGTTTAGGATTTATTTTAGCCAGTGCCTGTTCAGCTGTCGGATTGGGAGCCATTTGGAAATTTCCTTATATGGCCGGTACTAACGGCGGATCCGCATTTATTCTTCCCTACATTGTTTTGACCATTGCCATCGGTTTTATTGTTTTAATGATCGAAATGGCTTTAGGTCGTGCATCTCGTGGCGGTGCCGCCCATGCATTAAGACTCTTCGGCGGTCCCTTCTGGGGAGGCGTTGGAAAAATCAGCGTATTGACCGGTTTTTTAATCCTGTCCTTTTATCAAGTGATTGGCGGTTGGTGTCTAAACTATCTCTTTGATGCCTGTATCGGTCAAGGACTCATAACCGACACCGCCATGCTGGGTAGCCACTTTGATAACTTTGTCACCGATGGCCCGCGGGCTGTTTTCATGCAGCTGGCCTTTTTGACACTAACGGCTGGCGTCATCGTCTTTGGGGTTGAAAAAGGTATTGAACGCATCTCTAAACTTTTAATGCCGACCCTCTTCATTCTTATGCTTTGCCTGATTGTGAGAGGACTGACGTTGCCTCACGCTTGGGACGGGGTCGAATTTATGTTCAAGTTTGATCCCGAAGCGTTCAACGGTTCCTCCCTTTTAAATGCCATGGGCTTTGCCTTTTTCTCCCTTTCATTGGGTTCAGGCTCCATGATGAATTACGGTTCCTACTTGTCCGACAAAGCCAACCTTCCGACTTCGGTTGCCTGGATCTCCTTTTTAGCGGTTCTCGCCTCTATATTGGGAGGATTGATGATCATGCCGGCTGTTTTTGCGTTCAGTTTGGACCCGGCGGCTGGCCCAGGTTTGACTTTTGTCACGATGCCTGCGGTGTTTGCCCAATTGCCCTTTGGTCAAGGCTTTGCTATCCTCTTTTACATCTGCTTGGTGGTGGCGGCACTCACAAGTGCAATCAGCATCCTGGAGATGAGCGTGCAGTTTCTTGTTGATGAATACCACGTCTCGAGAAGAAACAGCATTATGCTCAATACGATTGCCTTGTCCGTTTTAGGCGTTGTCTGTGCGTTAAGTTTCGGAGCATTGTCCGGTTACAAATTGGCAGGTAAAACATTCTTTGATCTGCTTGACTTTCTGACCAGCAACGTCGGTATGCCGATCGGAGCAATGGGTATCGCAATCGTTGGGGGCTATCTGGTATGGCCGGTGATGAAGAAACAACTCACTCTCACCTCTCCCATGAATGACAAAGTTTTAGTAACGACACATTTCTTGATTCGATTTATCGTGCCCTGCGTCATTGTTGTGATCGCGGGCGCAGGGCTTTTCAGTTAAATTCCTCATCTTGCCAGGGAGGATGGTTTTTACTGTCCTCCTAACAGAGGAAGATCAATAAATCCTGTTTCCGTTAGTTTCAGAAAGCATTGCGGAAAAAGAATTTCTAAAAAAATAAGCTTTCTTATACAAAGCAAAAGGTATATGACTATGTCTTCTCGTGATTTATGGACTTCACGCTTGGGTTTTATTCTTGCCAGTGCTGGTGCTGCGGTCGGCTTAGGTGCTATTTGGAAATTCCCTTATATGGCAGGCACCAACGGCGGCTCGGCCTTCATCATTCCTTACATTCTGTTTTGCTTTACGCTCGGGATGTTCTTACTGCTAGCTGAAATGGTTGTCGGACGTGCCGGTCGAGCTGCTTCCATCAATAGCATGATTCGTGTCGGCAAATCCAAATTTTGGGGTATTTTCGGTACAGTCGGTATTGCCACCGGTTTTCTAATTTTGACTTTTTATTCAACAATCGGTGGTTGGTGCGTAGCCTATGCCGTTGATGCCGCCATGGGCAATGGCATTATCACTGACCTGTCTCAATTGGGTACTCACTTTAACAATTTTGCCAGTGACCCCGTTCTCGGCATCTTCTACCAAATCGTCTTTATGATCATGACCGCCGGTGTCGTTATTTTCGGCGTTCAAGCCGGTATTGAACGTTTGGCTAAATATCTGATGCCGACTCTTTTTATCCTGATGATCGTATTGATTATCCGTGGTCTCACATTACCCGGCGCTTGGCAAGGCGTGGAATTCATGTTCAGCTTCAACTGGGATGAGTTCAATGCCGACTCCCTATTCAACGCAATGGGTTTCTGCTTCTTCTCCCTGTCTGTGGGTGCCGGTACTTTGATTGTTTATGCCTCGTATCTTTCAGAAGACGCCAATCTTCCTCATTCAACAGCGTGGGTAGCCTTCCTGGGTATTTTGGCTGCACTTTTAGGCGGCTTGATGGTTATGCCGCCGGTATTTGCTTTTGGTCTTGAACCCACCGCGGGCCCCGGTCTGACCTTTGTCACCATGCCCGCTGTTTTTGCCCATATGCCTTTTGGTACATTCTTTGCCGTTCTCTTTTATATCTGCTTGATTGTGGCAGCGATCACCAGCTCTGTGAGTATTTTTGAAGCTGTCGTTGCAGCAATGGGAGATCTGCACGTTTCCCGTCGTACAGCCGTTCCCGTTGCTTTTATTTCGATTATGATCATCGGGGTGTTCTGCACAATGTCTTTCGGCCCTCTGGCAGACTTTAAGATTTTCGGCAAAACGGTCTTTGACTTGCTCGACTACCTCACCAGTAACGTTGGTATGCCGTTAACGGCGTTGGGATTGGCTATTGTTGCCGCTTGGGTTAACTGGCCGGAAACCCGCAAACAGCTAACCGCTTCCTGCCCGCTATCTTTGGCAACACTGACAGCCATTCGATTAGGCATCGGAATTATTTCACCGATTGTGATTATTACTGTCGTTGCCAGAAGTATCTAATCTTTGTTTTTTCGGGCCGCCATCAAGGCGGCCTTTTTTAGGCAACAAAAAAGCAACCCAGAAGGTTGCTCATTGGAAAAGTGGCGTCCCCACGGGGATTCGAACCCCGGTACCGACCGTGAAAGGGTCGTGTCCTAGGCCTCTAGACGATGGAGACACTATCTAACTGTGGTGGAGGTAAGCGGATTCGAACCGCTGACCCCTTGCATGCCATGCAAGTGCTCTACCAACTGAGCTATACCCCCGAAGAGAAAACGCATTGTATAGAGCACTTATCAAAAAATCAAGACCCTTACGAAATTTTTTTTAGAGTGTTCCCATGTAGGTAATAATGACCGCATTAATCAAGTCAATCAAGAACGCGCCGACTAAACTGACTATGAGCCAAGCCCGGGCGTTGGAACCATATTTTTCAGACAAAGCCTGCATAACCGCCAAACCGTTTGCGGTCGAACCCATCGAAAAACCGACACCGCCGACACTTAACATCACCGTGTCATAGTTCTTGCCGAAAAGTAAGAAGATGAAAAACCATGAGAAAACCAACACCAAGACGGCTTGAGCGAGCAAAATCACCAACATCGGAATAGCCAAATTAACCAATTCAGCCAATTTCAAGCTATTAACTGCCATGGTCACAAAAAGCACCAAACTAATGTCCGCGACAGCATTAAGACCAACACCGTCAATTCGCACCGTCTTTGTGCAATCGATCACATTCCGAACAACCGCCGCCACAATCATGGAACCGATATAAGCAGGAAGCGTAATGATTTGTCCCAAAAAGTCCGAGACAATCCCACCCAATGCCATACAAATGGCCACAATACCACCGGCTTTCATCAGTTCATCGGTAAAGGACGGTTTTTGACCGGCTTCTTTAGCCACAATATCGGCCTGCAGATCACCAGGCATCCGCAGAGGCGGTTCCGGTGTTGGCACGGATTGCGGAGTAACGATCTTGTATTTGCGAATCAGCCATTCACCAAAGGGACCGCCCAAAATCAATGCGGCCGCCATGCCAAATGTTGCCGATGTGATCGCCACAGCCGTTCCGCCGGTGATGCCGTACGTTTCTTCAAAATAAGGTCCAAAAGCAGCCGATGTTCCCAAGCCACCCATCATGGAAACCGCACCGGTCAAAATCCCATAGTGCTTATCAAGCCCCATAAAGCTGGCAAGTGACATACCCAGCACGTTTTGCAAAACCGCCAAAACAGACACGGCGATTAAGAAACCCACCAAAAGCTTTCCGCCTTGTTTAACCACTTTGACACTGGCCATCATCCCAATTGTTGTGAAAAAAGCGAGCATCAATAGGGTTTGCAAAGTGGAATCAAAATGGACTAGAAGAATGCCGCAGCCTTGTAAAACAGAAAGAATAACGGCCAAAATCATGCCGCCCACAACCGGACTGGGCATAGACAAACGCTCAAGAATCGCTACCTTGGCTTTAACCCAAACACCTAAGTAATAGGTCACTACTGCTAAAGCCAAACTCTGAATCATGTTGATGTTTAGCACCCATATACCATTTTCAAACGCAATGTCCATCTTGACCTCCCAAATGTAAATGCGGAAGTTGGTTTTTGATTTATAACAATAACGCGCCTGTAATGCCGTGGGAAGCTCTGTATTGCGTGGAAATGCTTAGATTATTTGAAATCCAATTGAATATTTTTAGATACCCTCAGAGCTTTTGCTTAAGCAAAACCGCCCTGACCATTACCTTTTTTGATTCTTCAAGCTATCCCGGACCATGTTGCAAAAGATCTTACTTGCATGACTCTGGTAGACGTGATCATTCCATGCAATGACGACTGTTTGAATCGGTAAAACTCCTTCCATACTCAAGAATCTACATCTATTTCTTGCCTCATAGGGCCCAACCAATGTTTCTTGACAAACGGCCGTGCAAATCCCAGAAGCTACGAATTCCAACCGAGTTCCCAATTGTCTGACATCCATGTTCAGTTCGCGGAAATTTCGCCCGACTACTTTAGATAAAAGAGCGGTTCTCTCATGGTGTAAAACGGTCTTTGACATCCTCCTCGCCGTGAACGACGAGGATTCCCTACTGTGTCAGTGGCTTGCGCCACTGATCACTTCGATGGGTTCCTGCTGCTGACCCGCGCCATGGACTGTCTC
>ENA-ORRQ01000079-ORRQ01000079.1-human-gut-metagenome-genome-assembly--contig:-NODE-79-length-92489-cov-7.772486_pt1 | contig 92489 bp, 119 predicted proteins | sample MGYA00242177_ERZ509138 | MGnify/ENA primary metagenome ERZ509138 (study PRJEB26280, sample SAMEA2338628) | human gut metagenome | biome: human gut; feature: human-associated habitat; material: faeces... | reverse complement strand
TCGTCGTTTTCTTTGTTGTCATGGGAATTACCGTTCCTTTCCGCTCTTCGCAGCGAGAGAGAACGCCGTTCGCATCGTTTGGCGCGGTCTTTTCGACCGCCGCGGCCAGACGCTGCTCCATTTTTTCGTTGGTCATCAGGCGTCGTCTCCTTCCAGAAAAATTCGCATCTTTTTCAATGCTCTGTGATATTTCGACAGGACGGTAGGAAGCGGCAGCTCCAGCAGCGCCGCGATCTCCCGGTGCTTCATGCCCGTGACCGCGTGGAGCAGCACAATGCGTCGCTCCTCCTCGCCAAGCACAGCCAACGCACCTTGCAGCAGCGCGCGCTCATCGGCGTCCAGTCCGCACTCCCGCGCGGGAATGGCGTCCCATTCCTCCTCGCTGAGGGCGGCATGGCGTTCCTCCCGCCGCAGGCGCATCAGGCACAGGCTGCGGCACACAGTCAGCAGCCAACCCATGGGCGAGCCGATGGGACGGTACTGCGCCGCGCAGTCCCACACCTGCACATAGACGTCCTGTGTGAGATCCTGCGCATCCTGCGCGTTTTTGAGGTAGGAAAGCGCAAGGCCGTACACCGCCGTCCGCGTGCGCTGATACAGCGCCGCCAGCGCGTCACGCTCCCCGCCGGCAATGTGGAGCAACAACTGCTGCAGCTCGTGTCGATCCTCCGCCGGCGCATATTCGGTTGTCATCAGCATACTGAGCATGGGCTTTTTTCTCCTGTCATCCGTGTAATGCACGGAAAGGACGATTTATTGCACGGGATTTTTTATTTTTATGATTTTGTTTCTTTCGCCTCATCGAACTGCAACATTCTGTGATCCTCCGTCAGCACCTTCATCTGGCTGATGGCGATGGCGTTGAGCTTTGCCAATCTCTCCGCCTGCGGGATTCCTTCGTTGATGAACACTGCGTTTAGATTTTCCAGATTGGACAAGCACACGAGCTGCGATACGTTGGCATAGTCACGGATGTTGCCCTTAAGATCTTGGTGGGCGTCACGCCACTGCTTGGCTGTCATACCAAACAGCGCCATATTCAAAACATCGGCTTCGTTGGCATAGACCAGTGAAATCTGCCGCGCAGACAGCTCTGGCGGGATCAGATTTTCCTTGATAGCGTCCGTGTGAATCCGATAATTGATCTTGGCAAGGTTGCGCTTGATGTCCCAACCGAGCTGTTTCATCTCCTCGGTCTTGAGGCGCTCAAACTCTTTGACTAAGTAGAGTTTAAACTCCACAGAGATCCAAGAGGCAAATTCAAACGCAATTTCCTTATGTGCGTAGGTCCCACCATAGCGACCAGCCTTGGAAACAATGCCGATGGCGCCAGTCGAATCTACCCATTTCTGCGGTGTCATCACGAAACTGTTCAAACCCGCTTGGCTTCTAAACGCATCGAATTCGACACGGTTAAAATTCGGATTGTAGAGTGTTTCCCACACGCCGAGGAACTCGATGGTGTTTCTGTTGCGAAGCCAGTTTTGGATGATGTACCGTGGATTATCACTATCCTTGATTTTTGCAATGTCTGTCAAGCTGAGGAAATCATCCCGCTTGAGATCCCACTGCACATTGATTTCTGTTCCACGAACGACCAACTTATCCATTTCTATCGCCCTCTCTTGCAGTCAGTTCATCCAGCAACCTCTGACACCCCGCCGGCACATCCCGCCAAGTCGACTCGAAGTCCTCGGTATACCACGGGTCGGCAACATCGCGGGGCTGCTTGGTGTAGTCCATCAGGAGGCGGAGCTTGCCGTCCGGGTCGCCGCCGCAGATGCGCTGCATATTCCGCAGATTCGCACTGTCCATGCCGATCAGCAGATCGCATTCGTCGTAGTCCCGCTTCGTGAGCTGCCGTGCCGCATGACCATCGCAGGATATCTCATGCTCCGCCAGCTTGCGCTGTGCCGGAGGATAGACCGGGTTGCCAATCTCCTCCCGGCTGGTTGCTGCAGACTCGATATAGAATTGTGACGCCAGCCCCGTCTTCCTGACCAAATCCTTCATCACGAACTCGGCCATGGGGCTGCGACAGATATTGCCGTGACACACAAAAAGTATTTTCATCATCGCACTCGCTCTCCTGAGAGATTTCTTTTTCTCCAGTATAGCAGGAAACCGCCTGCGCGTCGAGAGAAGAATGCAGCCATGCCTGAGATTCTATGGCTTCCAGTAGTTTGCCTTTCTTCCATCCGAAGCGCAGCACGGCTTGGATGTACCACGCCCGCTCCTCGTTGCTGCCGCACCCTTCTAAAATCGCCACATTCTGCGTCCAGCCGAGGTGCATCGCCAGCCGCGTGATTTCAGAAGTTTTCTCGTAGGCTGCGTAAAACGCGCGCATCCGGCGCACATTGTGGGGAGAGAAGCCATCGGCTGGGGGATAAGCGGCTTGCAGGTATTCCGACGCCGCGACAGCCGCTCCTTTCTCGACCCTGCCGCTGACCACTCGGCCAATCTCGCAGTACAATTCCATCTGTGAAAGCTGCTCAGCCATAAGTCTGTCCAGTTCGGAAAATAGGAGGCTGTAATCTGTAGGCTTGCGGATATTCATGGGCTTTCTCCTTTCTGGCGTTGTGTGCCTGTTCTGTAAAGTAGAAGCAGCGGAATGGCAATGCCATCCCGCTGCTGTTTCAATTTTAAGGGTTTGTTTCCTCCAGAGGGTTCGGTCGGTATCCGTCCATCAGAGTATCGTTCTCCATGATGAAGGGGTGTGTCGTATCCTGACCCCAAGAGGTGTCGTATTTCTCCATCAGGTAGTCGCTCAGTTCTGTGCGGTTCTGGAGTTTCACCAGACGGTACGGCTCCTGGAACGCCACCTTTTCGATGAAGTACAGTGAACCGTCCTCCGCAGGCAGCAGCATGCCGACATGACCAATGAAGAGCGTATTGTCCTCATCCGAGAATTTATCATGGAAGACAACCGAGATCATGCTTGCCCTGCTGTCTGCAAACGCGATGCCGCGGGCTGCCCAGCCCTCCTGAAGCGCTTTGACCTGTGCTTCGACCTCTGTGCTGTCCGCGGCATTCACCGGCGCGAACAACGCGCAGAATTTGGCGGTGCTGTCCCCGCAGAGTGCGTCAGGATCGGCGTCGATTGTCTCTAAATCGGTAAAGAGCGAGTCCTCGCCCTGTACCTCCGGCTGGTCGGCCCCTGCTGTGATGAATTCGCTGAACAGACCAAATGCCGTGATACGGCAGTTATAACCTGGAAAGCTGCCGTTTGCCGCCGCCCATTCATCCTGCATGTCATAGGGATCATACTTGGTATCGGTCGGTGCGGTACTCTCGAAGCCATCGGTCAGCCACTCACTCCTGACACTGGCGTTAAACTGTTCCACCCGATTCAGCAGAGCAGCAATGCGGGATTCTTCGATTCCTGAATCCGAGAGAAGCTCAGAAAGTTGTTTGCGGGAATCCTCATCGGTCAGGTTGGAATATTCCGCCGCCTCCAGCGCAGGCTGATCTGTAATCGGCTCTTTTTGCTTACCGCAACCAGCTGCAATGGTAAAAATCACAATCACATATAAAATAAATGTTGCCGTTTGTTTTCGTCTTTTCATAAAATTACCCTCTTTCAGATTATATAGTGTTCCCCAAAAAGAAAAAACGGCTAAAAGAGAAATTCACTCTTGTATCGCTCTAATTCGAAAATACAGCTACGATGTTATCAGTTGCACCCTTTCATATAGATATGCGGAATCCCACCCTTTGCTTGTTTTGCAAGGCTCATTCGCGCTTCGAAAAAGGCAATTTCCGCAAGCGTTAATGGTCTGATATATTGCACCTTGTACTCGCTAACATAGCTTTTCAACCCCTCAAATATTGCGCAAAAATCTGAATAGCAATTTTCAAAATCTGTATAGTAGCAATCGGGGGCAAACTTATTATTTTCAGCAGCTTCGAGTGCTTGCAAAAAGCCGTTTCGCTGTAGTTTCCCCAGAAGTTCAACTACTTCTTTATCACACCCCTGAAGCAAAGCTGACGATAGTAGTCTATCCGTCGTTTCAACGACGCCTTTTTTTAGCTGACTAAAATCCTTATATAGGTCAAAATGCCGTGTCCAACCTTCACCCGCATCGGCCGTCGTCATCTTCATATAATAAACTGAGCTCTCAGCTATATGAATCTTTCCTTTTTCAAACCCGGGCAAATAGGTCTGCGCTACAAGCAGTATTTCCTGTATTCCCTGACATATCTTAGTTAAATCAGGATCAATGATTCGCAAAGTCGCCTTCTCTTCTTCACGTCTCGGTATATAGACCTGAAACACATAAAATATGAAATTGATTATTACCCCGATGCTCAAATCTGAAAATAGCTTGTACCATTTCTCAATACCAGAAATCAGTTCTGGTATGTCATATGATATGTAATACGATAAAGTTATACTAACAGCAACTATCAACAAAATAAAAAGGACTCTGTTTCTTTTGGCAAAAGACTTAATTGCTGAAAACATAATCTTGCTCCTCATTCGATTCGGTTGTTCACCTTTCTTGCCAGTATATTACATATTTTATTATACTATTTTCTTACGTAGGGCTCAAGACAATCTATAAATTAACAAAGCCGCAAAGGAAAAAGCGGCGCTGCACCGCTCTTTCCTTTACTTCCTTTTCCGCTGGATCTTAGCAGATCTGCACGATCTGCTCCCAAGGGGCAAGCGTCATGCAAACTTTCTTCTCTTCGGCTGATCGACCACCTGCTCAATCTCCGTCCCACCTCGAAATGTCACGCGGATCTTTTCTCTCGACAGGACACTGACCTTTTCGAGCATCTGATAAACGATGCTGTCATCCCACTCTGTCAGTTCAGAAGGGATCGTGTTCATCACTGCGGTCGCTGCATGCACGCGGCGCTCGATCTGCTCCTGTTCCTGACAGATCTGCAGAATGTTGCCTTTCCGGCGTTTCAGCTCTTCTATCATGTTGGAGATCGCACGGAATCGTTCAGCATACTCTTCTGTGTTCACAGCGTTGCTCGCTTCCAGCAGCAGAACATCGAATTGCTTGCCGAGTTCTTCTATGGCACGTTCGATATCGCCAAGGCTCATGCCCTCCCCTGGGATCGGTGCAAGCTCCTGCTCCATGGCATCTGTGATCTGTGCCACCAGTGCTTCATGATCCGACATCGCCGCGTTGATTGCTGCCAGCACCGCCTGCTGGAGAGGCTCTTCGTCCAGCGTCGGCGAGTGCAGGCAGTATCGCTTCCCGTAGTCCAGCCTGCTCATACAGCGCCATACAGCGCGTTTCTCGCCGTGCTGCGTCCACACCACTCTGCGATACGCTGTCCCGTATTCAGCGCAGAATACGAGCCCGCTGAGTGCATATTTTCCGCTGAATTTTCCAAGACCTGTGGGCGCACTTTTCTTTATGCGGCTCTCTTGCGCTCTTCGCCGTGCCATCTCAAACTGCACCGCGTTAAACTGCTCTCTCGGAATGATGGCTTCGTGGTGATCTCTGATCAGGCACTTGGGAAGCTGTCCCGTGTTCTTAATCGTCTTTTTGTTGATACAGTTATCAATCAATTCAATCAATATTTGCACGAACTGCGGAAAAGTCTTCAACGCACGGAACAATTTGCTGAAAAACCTGACCGATGCGCAAAAGACATATTTGATTGGTCGGCAGTACGAGGCGCAAAAAAAGACGGTCGGAGCTCCGGTTGGCAACAAAAATCGATGTGCTCAAAATGAGCACATTGCGAAAGCGGATGGAGAACGGGTGAATCGGACGGCTCAGGCTATTGCAAAAGAACATGGAATTAGTCGAGAGGCCGTTAAGCGCACTGAAAAGATTGATCACAGCCCGCAAAAAGTAAAAACCGCCCCCGGTGTTGCAGCACCGAGGACGGTTATAGGGGGCAGCAAACTGACAAGCCTACTGCCCTCCAATCATAACAAATGCAGGAGGAAAAAGCAATGCCAAGAAAAGAAAATACGCGCGCCGCGTCGGGCGCAGGCAGCATCCGGCAGCGTCCTGACGGTCGATGGGAAGCGCGCGTGACCGTCGGCAATGACCCGGGCACAGGAAAACCGATTCGCCGCAGCATCTACGGCAACACACAGAAAGAAGTGTTGACCGCCATGCGCGACGCGCAAAAAGCGATCGACGACGGACTTTACATAGAGCCGACGCGCCTGACGCTTGCGCAATGGCTCGATATCTGGCAGAGCGATTATCTGCTCTCGCAGAAATACGGCACGGTCAAGACCTACAAGACCCAAATCGCAACGCACATCAAGCCCGCCCTCGGCGCGGTGAAACTCACCAAACTCACGCCGCATATCATCCAGGGCTTTTACAACGATCTGCTCGCCAATGGCCGCATTGTTCCCAAACGGGACAAGCAGGGCAAGATTATCAAAAAGGACGGCGTCGCCGTCACGGAGACCGCACCGCTCAACGCAAAGACTGTGCGCAATGTTCACGGCGTTCTGACAAAGGCCCTTTCTCAGGCCGTCAAGGTGGGCTACATCGCACGCAATCCGTGTGACATGGTAGACCTTCCCCGCGTCGAGAAAGCGCAGATCATGCCGCTTACCGACGAACAGGTCAAGTCTTATCTCGCCGCAGCGGATGCCGACAACGATTATGGAGATATTCTGAAAGTAATCCTCTTTACCGGCCTGCGTGAAGCCGAAGCGCTGGGCCTGACATGGGATTGTATCGACTTCAAAAAAGGCACGCTCAAGATTTGCAAGCAGTTGCAGAAACGCCCCGCCGAGGCCGGCGGTTTCCAGTTTGCCGCCCTCAAAAACGACAAGACGCGCATCCTGCGCCCCGCTCCCTTCGTCATGGATATGCTGCGCGCCGTTCGCTCCAAGCAGGCGCAAAGGCGTTTACAGGCCGGTGATCTTTGGCAGGACTGGATAGACCCCGCCAAGCAGTACGCCGCCTGTCGGCTCGTTTTCACAAATGCGCTCGGCGACCACCTGCACCCACAGCGTCTTTATGCACATCATAAGAAGATTGCAGCCAAAGCAGGAGCGCCGGACGCCCGTGTGCATGATCTGCGCCACACCTTCGCCGTGCTCTCCCTGCAAAACGGTGACGACGTGAAAACCGTGCAAGAAAATCTCGGCCATGCGACCGCCGCTTTTACGTTGGACGTTTACGGTCACGTCTCAGAGCGCATGAAGGAGGACAGCGCCGCCCGGATGCAGGGCTATTTTGAAAATCTCAAAAAGGCACGAAAAAAGCTCCGTCGATCTCATCATCGGCGGAGCTGCTTTTGTCCCCGTTAAGGGGTAAAACTTTTAATTGGGGTAAACTTAGGGGTAAAACGTATTCTGTCAAAATGCAAATGCAACTTTTCTGCGTCAAAAGTGCCCAAATCATGCGCTAAAAAGAAAGAACCGCAACCTTTCGGCCGTGGTTCTTTGGCAGCGGGAGAAGGATTCGAACATTCACAAAAATTGATATAACCACTGGTATATCAGCATCTATTTTGTCCGTTCAAATTTTTGTTCAGATTTTTGGCCTTTATGCCTCTGCCGGAGCTGCCTCCTCCCCTTCCTCCAAGTTCTTATAGAACTCGTACATCTTGTCCTTTTTCATATTGAGATTCTTTGCCGATAGGTGCGTGTATATCTCGTGCAAGATCTTGGGATCTGACCAGCCGCCAATGCGCATGCACTCCTCTTCCTTGTAGTCCAGGTAATACGCCAGCGATGCAAAACTATGCCGTAATCCATGGACGCCGACTTCCGGAACCCCAGCTTTCTGGCATATCTCATTGATGCGACTCCACAGCCCGTTCGGCGGCTGTGACGAGATAAAGCCATCGCCGCCATCTTGCAGCAGCTCAGCAAGTCTGGGGATCAAAATAGGCACTACCCGCGTCGATTCAACCGTTTTTGTTTTTGACCGCACAACATACTCATTATTTTCATTCGGCACTTTGACCCGCCGGACATAGATACAGTTATGTTCGAGATCTATATCTTCCCATCTCAGGCCGAGTACTTCACTGCGCCGCATCCCGAGCAACGCAAGTAATGCCTCCATTTCGACTTTTTCGCCAATCAGCGCCTTGCAGAACAGTTTGATCTCATCCGGATCTAACCACTTGCGTTCCGTCTTCTTGAGCTGCGGCAAGCGGATATTGGGGATTGTGCATCCTTGCTCCCTCAAGACTGACTCGATAAATGTCCACTCGTTGTGTATCGTCTTAGGCGCGAGGCGCGACGATTCGTCATCCATAACGGCCTGCCAATCCTGATCGAGCCCCTTGTCCATCACAGCTTTAAGACGATTTTTTCGGATGTTCATGGATGTTCTGATCGTAGTCGGAGACCAGACATTTTTCCGCCGATCAACGTACTGGTCGATTGCCTCTCCCAGTGTTATTGGCGGGCGCTTCTCTTTCATCTTTGTCTCGAGGAAGCCAGCACGAATTGCGCGAGCTCTGGCAATGCACAGATCACGTGTAGGCTCTGTGACGCTCTGCCCTTCCGCAGCAAGCTCTATGTTCCAGTTCCCAGACTTGAGCTGCCGCGGATTGGGCACCTTGATCTCGCCCTTTTTCTTCCGCTCACGGATCTGCTTCTCGCCGCACCAATTACAGTAAATCGAATTCTCTGAGATCTCTCGTTTACAGGCCTTGCAAAGCATCTCTTCACCTCTCTATATTGTCATAGCTTTTGACTGCAAAATTCTGTATAATCTCTCTTGGCGCCAAATCTACACGGGCGGCGTCCGAGAGAGAGATAGTCATGTACGATCCGGCTTATATCATTGCATTGTTTGAGTCCTTGTCCGCAGACGCCCAGCAAGAGATCCTTGACCTCGCAGCTCGGCTTGCAGCCGATTCCAAGCGCAACGATCAATAGTCCTCGTCGCATTGCCCTCTCAGGAGTTCGCGCGCAGAACTCAAAGAGCGGCCGTCGTCCTTCCGGGCGATGGCCGCTCTGCATTTATCGCCCCTGCAACAATATTCTTGCTTTTTCGACGAGACTCTGCTATTCTGTTTTTGGCGCTGCACGAACGGCAGGCGGTTAGCACTTCCCGGAAGGGAGGTGATGTCTATGGTTACTTACGGTGAGCTTTTTGCTTACACGCTGGTATTGATAGGCGTTGCAACTCTGGTTTTCCAGATGTGCAAAAGAAAATGACCGCCCCCGGCCAAGGTAAGCGGTCAAAATCTTTGACTAATTCCTGAGGCTAACCGCTTGTCGCAGCGCCTTTTTCTACTTTGAGTATAACCGCCTGTTTTTGAATTGTCAAGTCTGTTGAACATCTGCCGCCCCTTCAGGGGCGGCTTTTTTATTGTCGTGGCTCGGGATGACCGGTCATACCGAGGCAGATCACCTTATCCATTTTGCGCTCTCCTTTCCCGCGGGGGGAGCTTTGCCGCACTCCCGCCCTCTGTATAAATTATACCTCTGGCCGTATACGCACGTCAAACGGAGAACGCATGTTTTGCGTGCGCACGATTTTCGGTGTCCGATCTGGGCCCCTTTAGATCCCAAGCATATCATAGAACACTCTTTCGGAAATAGTCTCTATATCCGAACCTTTGAGCTTCATCTTTTCAGCTTTTTTCTGCTTTGCACTCTTTCCGTCTTTGATTGCTTTACAATAGTCGTTGTTGCCAAGCACCAAGAAGTTCGTCTCGGCAACAACACCATCTGTGCAGTGCCCTCCGGCATTCACAACGGCCTGCATCGCCTCTTTGCGAGTCATGCGCTCCAACGTTCCGGTAAATGCGAAAGTTCGACCATATACGGGACTATCAACATTAAAGTCAGATGTCTCTGCAACAACCAACTTTGAGAGCTTTCGATAAAGGTCTTCCGCCAATGCAGGAATACCGCCATTTTGCGCAGCATAAGCATCCATCGCACTCAGGCACTTTTGAGTTGTAACACAATCTGCAAAAGCGCGGTGCTCACCGTCCGCCTCCACATCCAAATGCGCCGCCAGTGCCGAGAGCTTGTGACTCTTCAACTCTGGGTACAGTCGTTTGCTCAATCTCAACGTATCGACAAAATCATTAGAAAACGGCTTCAGCTCTAAATATCCCGCATAGTCGTAAATAAAGTTGACATCAAAGTGTGCATTATGCCCCACAACGATATCCTCTCCGATAAACTTGAGAAAACGCGGTAACACCTCTTTGATGCTCGGAGCGTCTGCTACCATTTCATTTGTGATGCCGGTCAACTCAGTGATATAATCTGGGATTTCATTATAGTCCGGTTTCACAAGCGATTGAAACCTATCAACTTCATTCTTCCCCTTATATTTGATGCCAGCGACTTCGATAATAGCATCGAACATTGGGTCAAATCCAGTAGTTTCGATATCAACGACGGTGTAGTCTTCCGGAAATAAAACAAGACTCTTTCCCTTGTATGCTCGCTTCTCTCCCGTCAAGAGTTCTTCGGCCGTTAGGCTGATCCCTACTCCCATAGAATACCCCCCTCGCTATTTTCGGTGCCCGATCAGGGCACCTTTTTTATTTTTTTCTCTTGAGCATCTCGGCGACGATCTCGTTCTGCGCTTTGTCATCGAGGCTTAAGAACAACTTTAAAAACTGCTCGGTCGGGCCTTCCGGCACGGCCGGCAGCGCGCCCGGCGCCTCGCCGAGCAGGTCAGAGACGGTGCAGCCAAGGTACTGCGCAAGCAGCTGCACCTTAGCGACGGACGGGGTCTGCCCTCTTTTGATGTCTGTCAAAAAGCTCGCACCAACGCCGCTATCGCGGCAGGCATTTGTCGGCTTAACGCCTTTCTTAGAGCAGTACCGTTCGATATTTTGCACAAGAAGTTCCCTGTCCACAGGATCACTCTCCTTTATATGTAATTGGTGATTACGTATAAAAGTTTATTTTTACGCATTTTTACCTTGACGATTGGTAATTACGGATTTATTATAAAGCTACAGTTAAAACACAGATGTACGAAAGGAGCGCGATATGAGACCTATCGCGTTGCTGATCTGGGTGATCATCATCGCGCCTCTGGTCTGGTGTCTCTACAGAGAACACACAGAGGACGATCAAGAACCCAAGCCTCGGCTGGCAATACCCATTCTGGAACTTGGGCGATGGGTCATCGAGTACATCGAGAACGCCGCTTCCGACTCCGATACTTCACAACATCTTCCTGCAGCAGTTTTTCCAACTCCCCGGCATACACATCAAGTTCACGTATATCGCGCCGCCCGGAAGAGGTATATTCGACCGCTTTCTCGAAAAGTATCTGTATGCCGCAGTCTACATCATCGGAAGCGTAAAGCCTCGCGTTGTAGAGGGCAACGATATAAGCATTCCGATGCGTATCGTTCGGCTCGTAGACAAACTCCGAAAACGCCTTCCAGTGCTGCTCGTAGGCCGCAGTCATGCGGTCGAAATAAGCGGCCGTCAACTGGTTTTTGTTGTTTCGGGCAGCAACCCAAATACCGCCGAGCAGGCCGATGATCGCCACGATATACGGTGCAACGACCTTTATCCATTCAAGCATATCAGTTCCTCTCGTGAACACAAGAAATGAGGCGAGAACGTGCTCTATAAAGTGCGCAGAATCAAGCTCGACAATATGGCGGAGATCTGCTGGCGTGCAAAGCGCTGCGAGACTTATCTCACGCTGCAGAACTTGCACATTGGCGGCATCTACCAGCTGCATGGCGGCAAGCTGTATGTCGTCGAATCCAAAGAAAGCTGAATACGTTATGATGACATTTTCTCCGATCGAAAGCGCCAAGGTCATTCGAGTCATCGAGATTCGAGAAGTCCGCGGATCTGGAGCAAACAATGATCCGGTACGCGTGGCAACTTCCTATTGGTCACTGGATGGCAAAAAGCTTGCTGAGCGAGATCCGGCTCACGCCCGTTCAATGCCAAGTGCTTGCTCCAATGCCAAGTCCGAATCGATAAAGTGAACCATGGCATTGATGAATACTTTCATGGTCGCGACGTCCAAATCCTCATGCTTTTTGACATAATGCGTTTCATCGTTGCCAATCCAGGTCGCACGCTGCGCGAGCGCTTGGATTCGTGAATCTTCGATTCGCTGAAGGCTTCTGCCAAGTGCCTCTGTTTTTATTGCATCCTCATCTGCGGGTGCTTTATGACATAAATAATCCTTTACCAAATATTCCAGCGCCTTGCGATACCCGATGCCGCAGATCTGATTCAACCCATTGGCTTCAGCACACTGAGCCTGCTCGTATGTTTGAACAAACGTAGCAGATAGATTTATGATCTTATCGCTGAAACGATCATAGTCAGGCACTGTAGGGGAAAGAGAGTACGCTCCCAAATAGACCGAATTGGGTCCAAAACGCAAATCAAGTGATTCTGAAAACTTTCCCATAAAGACGCCACGACATTTGGGGCAGAAAAAAGTGGTGTATAAATGGCATAGCAGAGACTCCCTATTTGGATCGTCCATTACATATCTGGAATTCAAAATTGTTGGTTGCAAAGCATGATGACATATTGGGCACTCGTCAATTTCCGGTATTTCAAATTGCATTTTGCAAGTTTCGTTTTGATCGAAAGCTATAACATCTTGCATTTGCTTCACCTCATCTTCGCTATATTTGGGGCGGCCGGCGCGCGGCGGGTGATGGTTCAGTCGGAACCGCGGATGAACCTCCGTTACTCTGATGCCCGCCTGAAGGACGTTCGACTCGTCCTCGCCCCCTTCACCTCATCCATACGGAGCGGCTGGTGCTCACACGACATCACAACTTAATATCAGCTCTCACATCGTATGCGGTGGTTTCTGTGGCGTCTCAGCACACGAGGGCTGTTTCTGAGACAACCCGTCCGTCGTGTGATAAGAGTCCGATTCTCTTGCGCTCCATCCACATTTTTTGCCCACGGTATAAACACACATTTCAAAAATACCATGGCAAACCGCAAAAATCAAGAGAGAAAGGAAGGAATACAAATTGGTCAAACTCCGTATCAAAGAACTCCGCCAAAAGAAAGGCATGAGCCAGACCGATCTTGCCAAGGCGATGAACATTTCCCCTGTCGCCGTCAGCAGATGGGAACTTGGCTTCACCCTGCCTACCACTGACAAGCTGCCGCAGCTCGCAATGCTGCTCGGCGTCGATGTCAGCGCACTCTTCACCGTCGAAACTCCGAGCAGGCTGCCCGAAACACTGAGTTAGGAGGATAGCATCATGCCGAGAACAAACTTGGGTCGAAATATCGCCAATGAGAAGATCGTTGCTCTGATCTGGGGCACTGCCGCGGCAGCCGGCCTGACGACTGAAGAGCTCGGGGCGAAAGCTAAGATCTCCCGCTCCAGGATCTATGCCCGCAAAAACAAGCCGGAGGATCTCACTCTGCGCGAGCTGCGCAGCATCGGCCGCGCGCTGAACATCCCCATCGATGAGCTGCGCGAAGCCATCCGCTACTAAAAGCATATCACGAAAGGAGCTGTAAATCCATGTATCCCGAGTACCCGAATTTATACCAAAGGGCAAGAAAGGCTACCTATTTTTCGCAGGAAGAGGCAGCCGAGCTACTTGGACTTTCTGCAGAAAGTATGAAACAATATGAGAGCGGACGCCGCACGCCGTCCGATGACACCGTGCACCGCATGGCCGAGCTCTACAACCTCCCCTGGCTCGAACTGGAGCATGCAAAAGCGACCGACAGGTTGGGCGTGCTGCCCGACGTACATATCCAGCCGTTACCGACAGCCAGCATTACCCTTGCCAACCGCTTCCGGCGGGCATCCGACCAGATCTACACGCTGCTCGAGATCGCCGAGGACGGCATCATCGACGAGCGCGAGCGCCCCGAGTTTGACGCCATCGTCGCTGATCTGCGCGAGACCATCGCCGCGGCCTATCAAGTGATCTACGCTGACGGCGCAAAAAAAGAACGCCCCGACGGTGGCACGTCGAAGCGTTCGGTGTCTCAGGCGGACAAGCCTGAAAACGATTGCATAAACAGTATAGCACACTCGCGCAGAAATGCAAGCCCCGTTTTGACAAAGGGGGTGTATGCACGATGAGCGGCATGACCCTTTTCTTCATGGTCGTCGGCGTGAGTGTTACGGTGACAAAGCTCTTCAACTTTGTTGAGTACATCGGTGGAGGAAATGCTTATGGCAAGAGAAAATCAAAAAGAACATATCTGTGACGGCACAGCCTCTCCCCCGCCGCTGGATATCGAGGCCCAGCAGAGCGCGGTGGACTATGTCGGCTTATGCGATCGTCTGATCGCCTGCTGCGAGAGCGTGACGCTCAATCCCATCAAAACGGGGGTGCAGACATGAGCGAAGGGATCATCAAATCCGGACGCAAGCAGAGCTTCACCGTGCTTTACAAATCCGCCATTGAGGACAAGCGCCTGCCGCTGGATGCGCGCGGGCTGCTTGCCATTATGGTCGGATTGCCGGAGGGGTGGCAATACTCGGTCAAGGGCCTCGCGGCCTATGTGGGCGTGAGCAAAGACACGATCCGCAGGCTGCTCGGCAAGCTCGAAGAAGTTGGTTATCTCACCCGCGAGCAGACGCACGACGAAAACGGCCATTTTGCCGGAAACGTCTACGTTTTGCAGGATGAAGCGCCACCGTTGTCGGGAAACACCGACAACGGTGAAACCCGACAACGGGAAAAACCGTCATCGGGTTTTCCGACCCAAATAAATAATAAACTAATCAAAGAAGAAAAGAAACAAACCCCTATAGCCCCCGCGGAGGTCGAAAAGCGAGTTGCAGAATACTGCGGCGGCGACGAGGAGCTGCGCGAGGCGATTATGGGGCTGCTGGAAAACCGGACGAAGCTGAACCGGCAGAAGACCGTGAAGACCGAGCGCGCCATGAACGGTATCCTCCGCAAGCTGGACGAGCTGTCCGGTGGGCGACGCGAGATGAAGCTCGCGCTGCTGGATAAGGCTACGACGAGCAACTGGCTCACCGTCTACGAGCTCAAGCCGGATGAGATTCCGACCGTCAGGACAGAGGGCAGCGCGTCGCTGCCGCTCGGCTGGGGGGTGTGAGCATGGCAAACACGACGAAGGTGCAGCCCGGGCTGGAAGCTGAGACTGCGGTCATCGGAGCATTGATCTATGCCCCCGAGATCGTCAAGGATGTGCTCTTCGCTGTCCGCGAGCAGGACTTCGGCATCGAGATCAACCGGAAGATCTTTCGCGCGGCGCGGGATCTGTACCTGCGGGCTAAGCCGGTAACGGCGGTGACGATCCGCGATAAGGTAGGCCAAGAATCGAGTGATTATCTCGCGCAGCTCTATCAACTCACGATGACCAGCGCCAACTGGCGCGAGTATGCCGCCATCATGGCCGAGCAGGCCAGCATGCGGCGCATGCAGGAGATTGCGATGCAGGTGGCCGCAGCCGGCACGGCGCAGGAGTGCCGCGAGCTGGCGGCGAAGCTCCAGCAGGAGCAGAGCGGCGGGCGGCAGATCACGGCCTACACGATGGAGGACATGATCCGGGACTTCGCGGCGCGGCAGACAGCCAAAGATCCGGTGCGGTACGTCCGCTATGGTCTCGCCGAGGTGGACGCCGGTACATACACGCAGCCGGGCGATGTGGTCATCATCGGCGGGTACCCGAGCGACGGCAAGACGGCGCTGGCCCTCCAGATGGCGCTGCGGATGGCGCGGGAGTGGCGTGTGGGCTTCTTTTCACTCGAGACCGACCGGCGCAAGGTGACGGACCGTGTGGTCGCCGCGCTCAACGATATCAGCTTTACGGCCATCAAGCGGCGCGAGCTGACGGACAAGGACTGGGAGCGATTCGCGGCCAAGAGCGCCGCAGCCTCCGCGCTCAAGTTTACGCTGATCGAGGCCGCGGGATGGAGCGTGAGCGACATCACGAGCGCTGCCGAGGCCTACGACTTCGACGTGGTCGTCATCGACTACGTGCAGCTGATCCGGCCAAGCTCGACGCGCATCATGCGCAGCGAGCAGGTAGCGGAGATCTCCCGCGAGCTGCACGCCTTCGCCCAGAGCCGCAAAAAGCTCGTGATCGAGCTGGCGCAGCTGACGCGCGAGGATCGCGCCGTGACGCCCAAAAAGGGCAAGCCGCAGCAGAATGAGCCGCGTATGAGCGACCTCAAGGAGTCCGGCCAGCTGGAGCAGGACGCGGACATGATCTTCATGATCTACCGCCCCGTCGAGGGCGGGGACTATAACCCAACAACGTCCCGATTTCTGCGGATCGTGAAGAACAAAGAGGGCCTGCTGCTGCGGACGCTGCTGTGGTTCGATGGCGACAAGCAGACCTTTACGCCGATGACGATGACATCGGCACGCGAGGTCGAGGAAGACAAGAAACTCGTCGAGCGGAATGCTCGCAATGAGCGCATGAGCGGCGCAAAGCGCCGGTAGAGAAAGGAGAAACATCATGCCGTATATTGGACAGCCAATCGCCTGGACGCCCTGCGCGTACTGCAATCTGGACGGCAAAGAGAACCCCAAGAGCACGAGAGAGCGGAAGAAGGTGCGCGGCAGGATCGTGTGGATCAACGAGCTGCACCATTTCTTTCTGGTGGAGGCGCAGGTCTTCGGGTACACGATGCGCGAGTGCTTCAAATTTTGAGGGCGGCGCATGAGAAAGAAAGTCAACAGCAAGTGCTACATGTGCGAGCGCCGTCATCCGGCGTGTCAGGACAAATGCCCTGACTATCTCGCGTGGAAAGCGAACCTTGATGCGACAAACGCGAAGATCAAAGACGAGAAAAAGAAATTTGAGGATATGAGCAGCTACCAGTACGAGACGGCAAAGCGGCTGCGCAAATCGAAATAACAGGAGGACAAAATGAAAACGATTGCGATTATGAACTACAAGGGCGGCGTCGGCAAGACGGTCACGACGATCAACTTCGCTGCCGAGCTCGCGGCCGCGGGCAAAAGCGTCATCGTGATGGACGCAGATGGGCAGTGCAACCTGAGCGACATTTTTCGCGCGGACACGCCCCACGGCGGCACGACCTACGAGGTGCTGACCGGCGAGACCGGCTGCTGCTGGGATGAGCTGGTGCAGGACACGCCTGTCGAGGGCGTGAAAATCGTTCCGGCCAGCGCGGAGCTGCCAAAGGCGGATATTGCCGCCCTGACCGGCGAGCGGCTGGCGAAAAACGGCATCCGCGATTTTTGCCTTGCGGTGGCCGAGGATGAGGGCGCGGACTATATCCTCATCGACTGCCCGACCGCCTACAACGCGGCTACGGTGGCGGCGCTGGGCGCTGCGGATGAGATCATCATCCCCGTCGAGCTGGAGGGCTTCTCGCTCCACGGCGCGGGCGAGATCCGCAGTCAGGTCGCCAACATGCGCACGGTCAATCCGCGGCTGCGCATCGCGGGCGCGCTGATCACCAAGCGGCGCGGCACGCGCATTCAGGAGGCCGCAGAGCAGGCGCTGCGCGTGAGCGGCATCCCCGCTTTTGAGGCAGCGATCCCGCTGCGAGCGTCCGTGCCGGCCAGCATGTCCAACCTCAACGCGAGCAAGACGCTGATGGGCTACGCGCCCAAGGACGCCGCGACAAAGGCGTATCACGACTTTACGCGGGAGTATTTGAGCAAGGGAGGCGCGGTCAATGGCTAAGGGCAAGTTTGACATGAGCGAGTTCCTCACGCCGGTCGAGGGCGTACCCGAATCGGATACGACGCGTGAGATCGCGGTCAATGACATCCTCGACAACCCGCTGAACTTTTACCCGAGACCGGACAACGAAAAGCTCGCCGAGCTGATGGAATCCATTCAAGCAAACGGTATGTTGGAGCCGCCGACCGTTGTGCCCGCGGAAAACGGCAAATACCGGCTGATCTCCGGGCACAGCCGGATGAATGCGGTGCGGCTGCTGGCATCCTACAAGGATGACGCTGTCGCCGAGCGGTTCCAGCGCGTTTTGTGCCGGGTGTTGCCAAGCATGACGACCGAGCAGGAAGAGTGCGCGGTGATTGAGGCGAATCGCCAGAGGATTAAGTCACCGGCCGTGCTGGCGCAGGAGGCCGAGCGGCTGACGCAAATCTACATCAAGCGCCGCGAAGCGGGCGAAGATCTTCCGGGGCGCATCCGCGACCGCGTGGCCGAGGCGATGCAGGTCAATAAGACAAAACTCGCCAACCTGAGCGCGATCAAAAACGGGCTCAAGGTGCCAGGGATTCGCAGGGCGTGGGAAGAGGGCAGATTGCCGGAGGCCGCAGCGCTTGAGATCGCCCGCATGGACGACAATACGCAGTACCGTCTGCTGGACTGGATGATCGACAACGGGAAACCTTGGGCGATCAAGAACGTGCAGGAGTTCGTTAAAACCAGAGCGAAAGACGAGCAGGCCGCAGAGGATGAAAAGTATATCGAGTTGCTCGGGCATATCCGTGAACGTCTTGAAAGAGAGCTTCGAGGATGTAAAAATCGAGAGGAAGGGATCGAGACGCTTAAAAAAGCGTTTCGGTGGGCCGGAGGCGGCAGCAAAGAGTTTGATTGGCAGGGGGAGGCTAAGGGCCTAAGACTGCGCGGTGAAGACCGAAAGTGCATTTTGCGCCCGTGGGCGACTGTGTGGGACATGCTTGCGGCAATGAGCATGCAGGATGGGCCAGTGCAGGCAAGTGAAACCCGCGAAAAGATCAAATCAAAAGAAGAGCGAAACGAAGAGTTGCTTGCGCTCAGATGGCACGAATCAGACGTTGAACCGCCAGACGGTGCACATATTGTTTTCATCGATGAAAGCGGAATTGTTGACGATGACGAATACATCGACGGTAGGCTGAAAAGCGGCTATGACGACTGGGACGAGGTTCTCCTTTGGACGCTGCATCCAGATGATCCGTCGCCGGCCAAGGCGGCGAGCTCGCCGGGATGGCTGCCGCTGGATGCGGAGCACTGGCCGGAGGAGGGCGCGCTGGTCGTGCTGAGCTATCCGACAGGGCTGGGCGGCAGCGCCTATCTAACGGCGCGATGCTGCGGGGGCGTAAGCGACCAGTACCCGTTTATTTCGACCGACGCTGGGATCTCGGTGCAGGATATCGTCGAGTGCCAGTGCGACAGCTGGCTGCTGATCAGCGAAAGACAGAGAGGGCGCAAGGATGACTGTGAGGCATGCAAAGCATCGCATCCGCAATGCAATAAGTGCTGCAAGGCCTGTGATGATCCTTGTAACGCTGCCCAATGGTGCAGGAAGGATGAAAAATGAAGCGATCCGGATATTTGCAGCAGAGAGACGGGAGGACGCAAGCGCTGCTGGACGTGATGCAGCGGACGATGAAACAATACATGCTGGACACGCTGCTGATCACGATGCATGAGGACTTCGGCTGGGGCTATGACCGCCTCAGCCGCCTCGCGGAAAAGTGGGGCGAGACGTATGACGTTTATTTTCCGGCGATGCAAAGCACCGAGGAGTCAGACGTCTACCAGGAGAGACTTGACCGGGCGACGCGCAGCTATATCGGGGACAACCAGCTTTACCCGTTTGCAGAGCGCTATCCGGAGATCAGGCAGTTAGGCTATGGGCCGAGGAGGACAAAATGAAAAACGAAGAGATTTTGACCGCGCTGCGGCGCTTAAAGGTGGAAACGGGGTCGCTGGCCTGCATGGGCTGCGGGCGCGAACACGACTGCGGCATTCACGGCTGCCGAATCGCGCGGGAGGCTGCGGAGCTGATCGAGAAGCTGACCGACCGCTGCGCGCGCTACGCCGAGGAGATCGCGGTGCTGCAGGAGCGAGAGAAATGGGTGCCGGTGACGGAACGGCTGCCGGAAAGTGCCGGCGATTATCTCTGCTGGGTCAAGTATTACAATATGTCCACGGGTAATATGGAAAAAGAACAGCGAGTCGGATATTTTACCCCGTGGGGCAATGTATGGGGCAGCGATGCCGTGCGCGGAGCGAGAGCGACGGTGCTCGCGTGGATGCCGTTGCCGGATGGGCCGGAGGTGGAGTGATGGAACGACTGACATTTGAGGGGAACTTCTGCGACATTGCGCAATGCGATGTCATTCCAGGCGGCAGTTATTGCGAAAGCGGCAGTTGTACCCAGCGAAAAGTGTGGGAGCGCCTCGCCGCCTACGAGGACACGGGGCTGACTCCGGAACGCTGTGCCGAATTTGCGCGAGCAGACGCGGAAGGACGGTACATCGTAATGCGTGATACGAAACAGGAGGGCGTTGCCCGCCTGCGCGAGCTGGCCGATGCCGACAAGGATGGGCGGCTGGTGGTGCTGCCGTGCAAGGTGTGCGATACGGTGTATCTGATTGTGACAAAACGTGCGAGAGTTTACATGCCAGAGTTCAGATTCATCAAAAAGAGCAAGCTCACGTTCCTTAACATGGAACGTATTTTGCAGGACTTTGGCAAGACCGTATTCCTCACCCGTGAAGAAGCGGAGAAAGCATTGGAGGCGATGGAAGATGACTGACATGGAACGCAAGACTTTCTTCGCAGCGCTCAGCCGCTACGGCGCGCAGGCGCAAATCATGATGGTCTTCGAGGAAATGGCCGAGCTGCAGGACGTGCTGTGCAAGTTCCTGCGCGGGCGTGTGGACGGCGACACGCTTGCCAACATCGCCGAGGAGATCGCTGACGTCGGGATCATGCTCGACCAGATGGCGATCGAGTTTAAGGTCGAGGACGCGGTGGCGGAGCAACGGGTCTATAAGGTGCAGCGACTGCGGAACCGGATCGAGCATGTGGAATAGGAGGGCTGACAATGGCTGAATACAAGATTTGTTTTGATGTTGCCGGAGAATTTGGCGCGCAGATCAGCTTTGAGGCAAAGGCTGGCGTGTCGTACGAGGACGCTGCTGCATCCATTGACAAGGACAAGCTGGCGAAGGCGCTGTGCCTTTCGGCTTTAGGCTATTCTGCGGATGATATCGAGGTCATTACGCCGGAGCAGTACGAGGCCAAATATAGAGGCGATGACAATGGCTGAATGCATTGAGCGAGAAGTGGCCGTGAAAAACGTCATGGCAGCAAAATGGATAGAGGGATATGACGGCGCTATGGCAATGGAGATTGTTGCAGCCGCTCCTGCCGTCGATGTTGCGCCGGTGGTACATGCGCGGTGGGAGCCGTGCTTTGACAAGAATTGCAGGTGTCGGTGGGGCTTTGGAAAGTGCTCAAATTGCGGGCAGGAATATTATGCACATGCAATCGATCATTACAAGTATTGCCCCATCTGCGGGGCAAAGATGGACGGTGCCATATGAGGCTGCTGGTAACGCTGGCGCTGGACGCGCCGGACGATGCAGATCCGCAGGGAATCAAAGAAAAAGTGGCGATGGACTTTGAAAAGTACGGCGGCGTGCGCGTGGTCAAGGTCGAGCGCGTGGAAGAGTATCAACAGATGACGATGGAAGGAGATTGACGTGCAAAAAATCAACCTGAAGAAGACCACGAAGGAACAAATGCTCAACATGTTGGAAACGGCGTGGCAGGCCAATGCAGGGGCCAACGAGGAGATTGCCGTGCTAAGTAAACGAATTGAAGAACAGAACGACGCGCTTGCCAAGTGTGTTGCCGAGAAAAATGAGTTGCGCGATCAAGCGCGAGACGCAACGGGTAATGCAGAATACTGGCATGGGCGGTTTAACAACGCCTTCAACGTTACAGAGGTACAGCGCAAAAGAATAAAGGAAGACGCTGATGAGCTGCGCCGTGAGCGCGTAAATGTTGAGACGATGACTAATCAAAGAAATGCAGCGATTGCGGAAAGCAAGGACCTGCGCACAAAGCTCGCCGATACCGAGGCGGCGCTTGGGCGGGCGAACGCGGAGGCGTCGCGGCTGACGCATGATTTGACAGTTGCGAAAAATGTGGGTGTGCAGTACGCATCGGCATTTAAGTATGCCGTGGAGCATCCGTTTGAAAACTTGTGGAAGTGGGTCGAGAGAAAGCTGCGGTGGGCCGAATGAAAAGGAAACGTATGATTAAGTTGCTGATGAGCGTTGGCTTTGATAGAAATGCTGCAGTGCGGGAGGCAGACGCGTGCGACGGAAGAACTTCGCATATACGAATTATGAACAGATTATGCGTTGAACTTTTGCGGATTTACTACAAGCAGCTGAAAAATACCGTTATTGAGGGCGATATGACCGGCGCTGTTTCCGGAATGTTGGGAAGTCATCTGTATGGATGAATATTGCATCGTAAAGCAGCGGGCGGGCCCTTTGGTCAAGGTGTTTTCGACGGATCGTGCGTGCTTTTTGCGGAAGAACGGCGAGTGCATCCGTTCCCGCTGCGGGCCGGCAATGAGCCGCACGACCGTCGACAAGCTGGAGCTGCGGCTTGCGCTCTTTGAATACGACGGCGTTTTCCACTCGCTGACGTTCGCGCCGGAGAATCTACCGGCGAATCGAAAAGAGGTACAACAGATCTGGAACACCTACCTCAAGCGCCTCAAGCGCTGGGGCAGCGGCAGGCCGGTCGACTACGTCTATCGCATCGAGGGGCTGCATGACAGCCTGCACATTCACGTTTTTCTGCGCAACAGCGAGTATCCTGCGGTGCTCGTGCGGCGACTGTGGGACTGGGGCGAGGCCTACGATGTACCATACACAAAAAAGAAGATCCTGCAAGAGGACGGCTACCGCAGGCTCGCCCGATATTTTACCAAAGAGCGGCCGGAGGTCGGGCAGCACCCGTGGGGGCCGTCGCGGACGCTCAAGCCCAAAGTGCCGCTGCCAGAGGTCAAGACCAGCAAGGCCGGCCGTATCTACGTCCCGCGGGATGCGGTCATCTTGCCGCTCGAGTACAACGAGGCAAAAAGCGACTGGGGCGTGTACTCATACAGCAAGTATTTGAGCTACTAAAAATAGTGCTTTTATTTTAGATATTGATTTCTTATTCTTGAAACCTTATGAATATTTACGGACAAACCAGAGAAAGTGGGGAAAAGGCATTGCAAACCGAAGCGAAAACTGCTAAACTGAACACAAAGAACGGATGGCTCCTTTGCCCGCGATGCGGTCGAGGAAAAGTCCTTCGGCTCAATCTCGAGACCCGAGCGCGGTCGCTGACCGTGTACTGCAAGGTCTGCGGAAAAGAGTCTATCGTGAATATCGACGAGTGCCTGTGCCTGAGAGCCTGCGCCACATGATCTGCGAGAGCAGTTTGTGTCGGCGCAGGCTTTTTTGTTTTTCCGGAGGTGATAGCCCGTGAGCGAGAAGCCACTGCGACCATGCCGATATCCGGGATGCTACGAGCTCGTGAGCGACGGATACTGCGCAAAGCATCAACCGCCGAAGCGGTCAGGACAGCGCAGCGCTGAGGCCGAGTCCTGGCGCTGGATGTACTTCACCGATGAGTGGCGCAAGGATCTCCGCCCGACGCAGTTAATGCGTGAGCCATTCTGCCGCGAGTGTGCCAGAGCCGGCAGGCGCGTCCGTGCTACCGACGTCGACCACATCGTCGACCACAAGGGCGACTGGGCTGTGTTCTGTGACCGCGGCAATCTCGAGAGCCTGTGTCACAGCTGCCACAGCCGCAAGACAGCGCGGGAAATGTACGAAAACCGCAGGCGCTCGAAGCCTCGCCGCGCAGGCTTGAGGCGGTAGGCTTGGGCGCTCGGGCGCGTCGCAGGAGCGTCGCGCGGGGATTCCTTGCGAAGGGGTGGCCGGGGTTTTGAAGTTTCGACGAAGCGTGCCATAACCGCGAGGCCTCCTGCGAACGAGAAATTTTCCCCACGGGGAACAACGAGAAGGAAGTGAGAACATGAGCGGAAAGAGACAGCCGACGGCGCTGGTGGAAGCCAATGGCCGGAAGCACCTGACGCAGGCCGAAGCTGATGAGCGGCGCGATCGCGAGATCTACATGCCGCCGGCAGACGAAGTCACACCGCCCAAGTGGCTGCCAAAACGGCTCCGGCCGGAATACTGCGAGATCGGAGAGATGCTCAACGGCGCTGGCCTGTATGCTGAGCTCGACCGCGATGTTCTCGGTCAATATTTCCTTTGCCGTGAGCGCTGGACCAAGGCCGACAAGAAGGCGGCAGCGGCCATCAGCAAGAACGACGAGAAGCTCGCCAAGGAATGGACGAGCATCCAGGGCGCTTATTTCAAGCAGGCGCGCCAGTGCGCCGAAGCAATGGGGCTCTCCGTCACCTCCCGCTGCCGGATCGTTGTTCCGACCGCAGTCGTCAACGCGGCGGGTGCTGCTGCCGGCGACCAGGGCGGGACGGATGAATTCACCGAAATGCTCCGCCGCCGTCAGGACAGCGCCTTGAGCAGGAGCGCAAGCAGTGGCTGAGCGATACGATCAGGAGTCCGGACAGTTTGTCTGCGACTTTATCAGCCGGCTGCCGACGACCGATACCGGCAAACTTTTCAACCTGTATGACTGGCAGCGCAGCGCACTGATGGAATTCTACGGGACGCAGGTGTCCGAAACGGACACCAAGGACCTCCCTGCCCCAGCCAGCGCCGAATGGCTGCGAAAATATTGGTATCTCTATCTTGAGATCCCCAAGAAAAACGGCAAAAGCGAGCTTGCGGCCGCGCTGGGGCTCTATCACCTGTTTGCCGACGGCGAACTGAACGCCGAGGTCTATATCTGCGCGGCGGACAAGGAAAACGCTTCGATCGTCTACAATGCGGCGGTCTTCATGGCGACGAGTGCGCCGTGGACGGCAAAAATGGTCGCACGCGGCGAGCTGAAGATCACCGAGAGCCGCAAGCGCATTGAGTACCGCCGCCGGATCAAGACCGGCAACGGCGGATATAAGTGGGTCACCATCGGCGTAATGCAGGTGCTTTCCGCCGAGGCATACAGCAAGCACGGTTACAAGCCAAGCTGTGTGATTTTTGATGAGCTGCACGCCCAGCCGTCCCGCGAGCTGTGGGATATCATGACCGGCGCAGCCGGCGCTTCCCGCCGTCAACCGGTGTGGATCGTGCTGACAACGGCCGGTGACGACCCGGATCGCGGCAGCATCGGCTGGGAGATCCATGATAAGGCTGTCGCGATCCGCGACGCCCGGCAGCTGCGCCGCATCCAGGAGGAAGGCGGTGACGCGCGCAAGGTCCTCTCGTTAAGGCATGCCGCGGATGAGGACCTTGCCGACGCGGAACAGGCTCTTCTGGAGCGCGATGAAGAAAACTGGCTGCCGATCCTATACGGTCTGACGGCATTCTTCGGTGACGATCCGGATGATCTTGAAAAAATTGACATTTGGGATGAAAGCCTGTGGAAGCTGTGCAATCCCTCGCTGGGCAAGCACCTGAGCATGCGCAACGTCCGCATGGAGGCCATGGCGGCCAAGAAAAGCGAGGCTGCCGAGCGGCTTTTCCGCTGGCTGCGCCTGAATCAGTGGATCACGACGAAAGCGGTCGGCTGGATCTCGCTCAACCTGTATGACAAAACACAGTGGGGGCCGAGCAAGAAGGCCGCGCGAGAGGAATTCCTGCATCAGCTGGACGGCATGATCTGCTACGGAGGCGTCGACTTGTCAACGAGCCGCGACCTAACAGCATTTGTGCTGCTCTTCCCTCCCCAGCCCGGGCTTGACACTGCCGTGATCTGGCCCTATGGCATCTGGAGGCCGGAAGCAACGGTCGACGAAGCCGAAAAACGGGACCATGTCCCCTACCGGGACTGGGCGCGAGCCGGATTTTTGACACTGTGTCCCGGCACGGTGAACGATTATGACGATATTGAGGCCCGTATCCGCGAGGCGCGCGAGCGATTTGACTTGCGCATGATCGGATTTGACCCGTATCTGAGCCGAACCATCACGCAGAGGCTCTCCCCTATCGTCAACACCATTGAGATCCCGCAGGATTTGAAGAATATGAGTCCCGCGATGAAGGAAATGGACGACATGATGCAGCGGCATACGCTGCTGCATGTGCACAATACGTGTTTCCGCTGGACGTTTGGCAATGTCCGGTGCCACGAGGACGGAAACGGCAATATCAAACCGCTGAAAAACCGCTCGATTGGGCGCATCGACCCGACGGTCGCCAGCATCATCGTGATGGCGGTGTGGATGATTGCAAAAAATCAAAAGCACGACCTCGCCGAGGCTGTCAGCCAGCCGGGATTCAGTTTGTAAGGATGAGAGAATGAGAAAATATGCTGCTGCGGCGCAATGCGCCGCTCTGGTGCTCGGATGTGCGCTGATCGCGCTGGGTGCCGGTATGATCTACGTTCCGGCCGGAGTGATCACAGCAGGTCTCCTGCTTGTTGCGGGTGCTGTGCTCGACGGTTATGACGATACCGATGAGGAAGGGAATGACGAATCTGAATGAGCGTTATTAAAGGGCTCCGCGCAGCTACCGCACGGTCGCCTACCACCAGAAAAGCTGTCACAGTCGGTACACTTGTCTCTACCGGCGGCCTGGCCGCTGGCGAAGATGTGCAGAGCGTGGCAAGAAAGCTGAGCGCCGTGGATCGCTGTATTGAGATCCTGAGCGACAGCATGGCGAAGCTCCCGAGCTTTGTGATTGATAACCGCAGCCGCGAGCGTTTATCGCACGACATTCTGTATCTGCTCAATGTCCGCCCGAACGAGGCAATGACGCCATTTGCGCGCAAAAAAGTGCTGGAGACCAGCCGACTAGAAGGCGGTAACGGGTATGACTGGATCATCCGCGATCCGTCGACCGGACTGCCGAAAGAGTTGATCCCCGTACCGTGGCAGCTCGTGCAGCAGTGGCATGATGAGATCGGGCGCATCTGGTATGACGTCACGCATCCGCTCACCGGCGAGCTGATGAGGCTGCCGAACGAAGACGTTTGCCACTACAAAAATGCCACACGGAATGGACTAAAAGGCATCGGAACGCTGTCGCGTGCGGAGGACGTCATTGCCGCGGCGCGCGCGGCACAGCAGTACGACGCTTCGTATTATCAAAACGGCGGCCAGCCCGGCGGCGTGCTGGAAACAGAGGCCGATCTCGGTGGCTACGCAAAGAACGAGCGCGGCGGCGTACTGACCCGCCCTGACGGATCTCCTGTCACGCTGAAAGATCAGCTGCGCAGCGAATGGGAAAAGGTCCACCTTGGCCCAAGCAACGCACACCGCACGGCGATCCTTGACCTCGGCCTCAAATACACGAGCATCGCCAGCTCGAACCGCGATGCGCAGTTTGTGGAAAATAAGGAGATCTCCGTCAAGGACATTGCCCGCTACTTCGGTGTGCCGCTGTACAAGCTGAACGACGGGGCTCAATCTTACGCTTCCAATGAGCAAAATTCCATTGAGTACGTTGTGAGCACGCTACATCCGATCGTGACGCAGTACGAAGAGGAGCAGACCTATAAGCTGCTGACCGACAGCGAGCTGAAAAAGGGGCTTGAAATCCGCATCAACATGATGGCTGAGCTCAGGGGCGACGCGGCCAGCCGCGCCAACTGGTACCGCACCATGCGCGACACGGGCGTGCTCTCCGTCAACGAGATCCGCGCGCTGGAGGATCTTCCCTTTATCGACGGCGGAGACACTCATTATGCCAGCCTGAACTATGTGCCGCTGAGCGAATTTGTTGAGCTGAGCCGCCAGCGGGCGGCGGGAAAAGAAACACCGCCGCAGTAACCCGATGTTTGAAAACTGCATCAAAGGCTTGTGACGCCGAAAGCGATCACCGGGAGTTGACACCCGTTAGGCGAAGAGAGCGAAGACAACAGCGAGCGCAGGCGGCTGAAAACCTGCACAGGGAATTTTTTCAAAAACCTCTTGACTTGTTGTTAACAACAGTGTATTGTGTAGTTAGCAACAAGGAGGTGAGAACTTGGCTGAAAAAAGCCGTGCTGAGTACTTTCGAGAACTAAGAAAGGCCAAAAAGCAGTTGGTTTTTATGGTCGATAAGGAAAAAGCCGAAGCACTTGACCGAAAGCTCGCCCAAAAAGGCGAAAGCCGGACCGAATGGTTCAGGAAAAAACTCGACGAAGAACTCAGTGAATAAAAAGGGACGCCCACCCTCCCGCCAAGAAGTTGTGGACGCCCAAATCACCAAACCTTTCGGCTTGATAAATTCATTCTATCAAGCCTCTGAGGGAAAATCAAGGAGGTTTTTATGGAAAGCGACTATGACCTTGCTTCCGTTATCGAGCTGTTCCGTTCCCTGACCGAGCAGGATCAGCAGGATATCCTTGCCATGGCCGCACGGCTGCAAAGCGAGGCGGCGCATGGGTAAGCTGATTGACTTGACCGGACAGCGCTTCGGGCGGCTGACGGTAATTGAGAAGAGTCCATCAAGACGCGGAGATAAAACATGGTGGTCATGTAAATGCGATTGTGGCTCGACTCTTGAAGTCTGGTCGGTATATCTCCGGAACGGTACGACAAAAAGCTGTGGCTGTCTAAATCGTGAGATGTGTTCTGCACGTCTCAAAGCATATCGCAAAAGGAATGGCGCAGATGGACGCTCAAAAACCAGACTTCATTCAATCTGGGCTGGGATGAAAGAACGCTGTTTGTCGCCAGGATCTCACGCTTATGCATTGTACGGTGGTCGCGGAATCACCGTCTGCGATGAATGGCGCAACAGTTTTGATGCATTCCGAGACTGGGCGCTTACGCACGGATATTCGGAAGATCTCTCAATAGATCGAATTGATGTTGACGGAGACTATTGCCCTGAAAATTGTCGCTGGGCAGATGCTATAACGCAAAGCAACAACACTCGCTGCAATCATATGTTGACCTACTCCGGTCGAACTATGTCTGTGTCACGATGGGCTGTTGAAATCGGAATCAGTCGCGGAACCCTTGTCAGCAGGCTTTCTGCCGGATGGTCAGTCCAGCAAGCGATTGAAACACCTGTTGAACACAAATACGCGAGTAAAATCAAAAAAAGCGATTAGCATGTATCCATTCCGGAGACGGCTACCAAAACCAACTGAGCGGACGCGCTCTCTTGGCGGCGGCAGCCGTCTCCGCTTTAAGTTTTGTGAGAGGAGAGCGTGATATGGAACCGTTGAAAAAAAGGCGGCATCGCCGCCGGAGAGGAGTAACCCATGGAAATGATCTACAAGTCTGCAAGGCTTGAAAAGCAGGCTTTGAGCGAAAGAGAGCTTGCGCTCATCAACAAGCAGTCCCTTCGGGAACTGAATGCAGACGAAGTGTTCGCCTTCCGCCTGGCAGCCTGTGATAACCAGGTAGACCGCGACAACGAGAGGTTCACCGAAAACACACTGGAGCAGCTCGCAAAGATGTACATCGGCAAGACGGTGCTGCTTGATCACGTTTGGAGCGCCAAGTCGCAGACGGCGCGCATCTACAACGCCTATGTGAGCGGCGAGGGTGACGTCAAGCGCCTGATTCTCTGCTGCTACACCGTGCGCACAGAATCAATGGCTGACACGATCTCCGCCATCGAGGGCGGCATTCTGCGCGAATGCAGCGTCGGCTGCACGGTTGAGCATGTGCTTTGCTCCATTTGCGGCGCGGATCAGCGCACGACGATCTGCCAACACCGCGGCGGCCATGAATACGACGGCAAGATTTGTCATTTTGACCTTGTCGATGCTTGTGAAGCTTATGAGGTCAGCCTTGTGGCGGTTCCCGCGCAGCCGGAAGCCGGTGTCGTTAAAGCGAAGCGCTATGGCGGTACCGAGGGAAAAGAACCCCATGCGCCGGGCGGCGCAGACGATAAAGAGCGATGGCAGGACGAAGCCGCGCTCGCGCTTGAAAAAATGAGATTTTAAGGAGGATACATCATGCGCAGAAAGTACAATGACCTGCTGGCGAAGCGCGCCGGCATGCTGACTGAGGCTGAAACGCTGCTGAAAGACGGAAAACGCGAGGACTATAAGTCCAAGATGGCCGAGATCGGCAACATCAACGATGAGATCACGGAGGTCAAGGCCTTCATCGACGAGCAGGACCGCCAGTTCCTGGAACGCAAGGACGATCCTGGCGAGGAGAAGGACAAAGCCGCTGAGCGCGGCAATACCCTGATGAAGGGTGGCAGCATCGCCCTGAGCGCGCAGGAGGTGCGCAAGGGCCTGTATCTTGCCAGCAAGTCCGTCACGCTGGCGACCACCACGCTGGTGGAACCGACGGGCGCAGGCCGCAACATCCGCGACGGTATTGGCAATATGGTCAGCTCCATCATCGACCAGGTCTACGTGCAGGACCTGACCGGTATGGGTTCGTTCCTGGAACCCTACGTCATCAGCGAACTGGACGCCAAGGGAGGCAAAGTCTCGACCAACGCAGGCAAGGCGCGTACCGCCTCGAGCGATCCGACCTTCGGCGTGGCCAAGATCAGCGCCTATGAGCTGAACACCACGAGCTACGTTGACCGCAACATCTCCCGCCTGAGCCCCGCGGGCTACTACGACAAGATCTACGGTATGGCGCTGCGTGCGATGCGCCGCAAGGCCTGCGGCCTGATCGCCAACGGCGACGGCCAGGCATCGCCCGATATGTACGGCATCAAGAACGCCAAGAACGTGGCGGGCAGCGCGATCTTCGCCTCTGTCGACGTGACGGCCATCGACGAGAACATTCTCGACGAGCTGTTCTTTGCTTACGGCAGCGACGACGCCATCGGTCAGAACGCGCGTCTCTACCTGACCAAGGCCGACCTGAAGGCCATCGGCAAGCTGCGCAACAACGACAAGGAGCGCGTGTTCAAGATCCGCTACGATGCAGGCAACCCCAACATCGGCACCATCGAAGACGGCGGCACGGTCATCCCGTACACGATCCTGCCCGACCTGACGAGCCTGTCCGGCGCGACGCAGTCCGCCAGCGCCGCGATCCAGACGATGCTCTACGGCGATCCGAGCAACTATGAGCTCGGCCTGTTCGGCGACTTCACCGTCCGCGTGGACGAGAGCATCAAGGGCGAGGAGCGCATGCTCACGATCCTGGGCGACGCGATGGTCGGCGGCAACCTGATCGTCGACAAGGGCTTTGTCGTGGCGACGCTGCCGAAGGCCTCGAGCGGCGGCTGATAAACGATGGCTCTGACGGACGAGCGCCGGAGGGCGCTGGCGGAGTATTGCCGCGTGGATGATGACGATCCGCTGCTCGACGGTTTCTTCGCCGCAGCAGCCGGATACATGGAGACCGCGGGTGTTCGCGAGCCTGACAGCGGCTCTCCGCGCGCGGCACAGTACGATCTGTGCGTCAATTATCTGGTGCTCGATATGTACGACCGGCGCGATGTGAGCTTTGCCGGCACGGTGGTTGCCGACAATCCCGCTTTCCGCCGCATGATGAACCAGCTGAAGCTGAGCGAGCCGGTGTCCAATTCGGGCACCGGCAGTGAGGAGGAATGAGCGATGGCGCAGAAAGAGACTCTGCTTGCGGACGATCTGCGGCAGCGCCTTGAGCTGCTGGAACTGCGGTTCGACCAGAAAAAGGCGGCCTATACCTGGGAGGTGCGGCGCGTCTGCTGGGGCGGCGTGAGCTTTGACGAGCGCAGCAACCTATTTTCGAGCGTCGGCATCGGCGCACGCGGGGCAAGCATTGTCATCCGGCCCGACCAGCTGCTCACGCTGCACGGGGCGATGCGGCTGGGTGATCAGTTTCTCTTTCTGACGTCGATCGTGCTGTCGGACGACCGCAGCCGACAGGAGATCCGCGCGGCCGTATGCGAGTCGATGACACTGGCAGCGCGGCCGCAGGACCGGACGGGACGCGACGCCTATAATCGTCCGGTCGCCGTGAGCGTTCCGAGCTTCACCTTCCCCGGCATCCTGACGGAGAAATACTTCCGCAATGAAGCAGACGACATCTACCGCGCGGAGGTGCAGCAGCGGGTGCTGGTGGCCCCGAAGGTCATCGTGCTGCGTGCCGGTGATCTGGTGCAGAAGGGGAATGAAACACCATACACGGTGCGTCAGGTGCTCGACCTTGACCCATACAAGAACGAGTACGTGATCGAGCGCAGCTGGGAGGCATAATGCAGAGCGTTGAAATCAGCGGGCTGAAAGAGGTTCAGAAAAGGCTGGAGGGCTATCCGGAGGCCATGAAGAAGGCGCGCAGCGAGTTCTTCGAGGAGGCCGGCCGCGAGATGCTTTCCACGGTGCGCCGCCGCATCGGCGGTCAGGGCTATGTGGCGAATGTGCAGGAGGTCTATACCGGCGACGGGGGCGGCTACGCCGCCGTGCGCGCCAAGGCAGACACCGAGCTGAGGGGCTATGCCGCAGGCTACATCACCAACGCGCTGGAAAACGGGCACAAGGTCCGCGGGCCGTCCAACCACCCCAAGAGAAAGCGAAAGTCCCGACGGGAAGAAGGCCGCGACCGCGTTGCCGGAATCTACATGTACCACATGACCGACGCCGACGTCGTCCGCCGCCTGACTGCGGAGGGCGCAAGAGAGATTGAGAAGAAGGCCATGGCCTATTTGGAGGGGAACGGATGAACAGCACGGAGATTCTGGACGCCGTCAATGCGCGTCTGCTGGAAAAGTGGCCTGAACGAAGGACTTATATCAACGTCTGCCCTGTCAATTATGAGCGTCCCTCTTTCTGGCTCGAGGTCACGCGCGATGATCGTACGCCGGTCACGCAGCGCATGACAAAGCGGAACGTGCAGATCCGGCTCACGCTGCACGATGAGGCCGACGAGCACTATGACATCAACTGGGCAAGGCTCAACAACGATGTATCGGCGTGCCTGAAGCTTATGATGCAGGTCCTGCACGTGGGAGCGCGCAGGTTGCTTCCGCAGCTGCAGAGTATGCCGCGGGACATCGATAGAGCCGCTATTCTGCTGAATTTTGAATTTATGGAAAGTAACGAAGAGACCGCGCCGGAGATTCCAGCGGCGGACTCTTACCAGATCTCCGTGCAGGTAAACGGCGGAGAAATTTATCAAAGGAGCGAATGAGTATGGGACTGCCTGAACTCACTTTTACCCTGAAAAAAGCCGCGGAGACGGTATCCACCCGCATTTCCCGCGGCGCTGTCGCGTTGATCCTGCGCGACAGCAAAGCAAACGGCGTACACGTCGTTTGCCAGGAGAGCGATATCCCGACGACGCTCGGCGCGGACAATATCGCATACATCAAGCGTGCGCTGATGGGCTACATCAACCGCCCGAGCGCTGTGTACGTCTCCGTTGTGCCGGCAGCCGGAACGATCGCGGCGGGCTTCGGCGCGCTGGCGGCCTACACCTACGACTACATCGCGGGCCCGCCTGATATCTCCGCTGAAGACGCCACGGCGCTCGCCGCGCTCGTCAAGGAGCGCCGCAAGCTGCGCTACATCGGCAAGGCGGTATTGCCCAACACCGCGGCGGACTACGAGGGCGTCATCAACTTTGTGTCTGCCGGTATCGCCGCCGGCGGCAAGACGGCTTTCTCTGCCGCGGCTTACTGCTCGCGCATTGCGGGTATGCTGGCCGGTACCCCCGCGCAGTGCAGCGCGACCTATGCGCAGCTGAGCGAGGTGACCGGCGTGACGGCGACCGAGAACCCCGACGCAGCGGTCGACGCCGGCAAGCTCTTCATCATCGACGACGGCCGCGTGCGCAAGCTGAGCCGCGCCGTGACCAGCAAGGTCACGATCGGCGACACGGAACCCGAGGCGCTCAAGAAGATCAAGATGACCGCGGCCATCGACCTGATCCGCTACTACGCCGTCTCGAGCGTCGAGGACGACTACTTCGGCAAGTGCGCCAACACCTACGATGACAAGTGTGTCCTGCTGCTGGCGTTGCAGGACTACCTCAAGAGTCTGGAGGACTCCAAGGTGCTGGAGAGCGGTTCGTCCGGCGCGGTGCTCGACGCCGACGCGACGCGCAAGTATCTCATCACCGCCGCCGGCGACGATGCCACCGAGGCAGAGCGCATCAAAAAGCTCAGCGACAATGAGGTCATCAAGGAGAACACCGGCAGCAAGGTGTTTTTGAAGCTCTACGGTAACATCATGGACGCCATGGAAGACTTCGCCATCGTTTTCGAGGTCTCTCCGAGCGTCATTGCAGCCTGATAGGAGGAAACACACATGAGTGAAGCTATTGACACCACGCTGGTACGCAGCGGCACATGGGGCAGCCTGTGGATCGACGGTGAACAGGTCGCCGAGTGCTACGGCTGCCAGGCTAAGATCAGCAAGACCAAGGAGAGCGTTCCCCGTTGCCGCGCCATGATGGAGGACAGCAAGCTCGTATCCACCAAGGGCACCGGCTCCATCCGCATCTATAACGCGACTTCCCGCCTCATTGAGCTGGAGGGCGAGGCGCTCAAGACCGGCAAGGACCTGCGCCACACGATCATCAGCAATCTGGACGACCCCGATAACCCGAACAACCAGCGCATCGCGCTCATGGGCATCAGCTTTGACGACCTGACGCTTGCGGACTGGGAGGCCGCCAAGCTCGGGCAGATCGAGTCCCCGTTCACATTCAACGACTATCAGATGCTGGACACCTGAAAATATTGCGCAGCACCGTCGGGAGACCGGCGGCGCTGCGCATAGTCAAATTTGGAGGGAATTATGGAAAATACCATCGTCAATCAGAACGCCGCCGCAGAGCAGCCGTCTGTGCTGGATCTGCTGCTGGGCGAAAAGGTCATCAATGTGGCGAAGAACCTGCCGACGGCCAAGTTTGAGGTCCCGCGCCTGAGCGAGGCAGCCGGCGCGCCGGTCATCTTCACGCTCCAGGCTCTGCCCTACGGGCGTGTGCAGGACATAAGCCGTCTCGATCAGGACGCCGAGCTTCAGATCCTGCTGGCAGGCTGCATCGACCCCGACCTGAAGAGCACGCCGCTGCAGCACAAATTTGGCGGGATCACGCCGGCGGAGACGCTCAAGGCGATGCTGCTGCCCGGCGAAATCGCCGATCTGAGCCGCGAGGTTGAACGTCTGAGCGGCTATCGCCGCGCGACCATCGAAAAGGTAAAAAACGCCTGACGGAGGGCAGCGATCCGGAGCTGGGGCTTGCCTACTACCTTTTTCACGTGCACGGCATCCTGCCGGGCGACTACTACAACCGCCCGCAGGGAGAAAAGGACCTCATCTGGGCGCTGTCCTCCTATGAGGCTGCTGCACGCAGCCGCCCCACGCCGCGCGGCAAAGCCATCAAGGTCACGCGGGGTAAAAAATAAAGCCGCCCATTCGGGCGGCTGAAACTCTAAATGAAAAATGGAAGCAATACCGCAATCAGAAGTGAGACTGCTATTGTGATGATAGATGTCTTCGTCATAGGTATCACGCTCCTTGCTTTCATTATATGCATTTTCGCGACAAAGTCAATGATAAGGCGGTGAAAGAATTGCCAGAAACCTCAATCGTAATCAAGACGCAAGACAAGTCTTCTGAGGGGATGAAGACGATTGCGAAGAACGCCGCCGATCTCGGCAGTAAGCTCCGTGAACTTCAGGACAAAGCGCATTCTCTCAGTAAAGAGAAAGCTACGCTCAATGCGAACTTCGATAAAGCAAAAAAAGAGCTGACCGAAGCAAAGAAAAAATTCAATGAGACGCAGGATGCCATGGATGGCCTCAAGATGGAGGCCGCACAGGCGAACTTCGATAATTTATCCTATCAGTTCCGTTCCGTCAGCAAAGAAGCCGAAAAGGCCCGCAAGGAGATCGAAAACCTTGACACGAAGGCCAACAAGTCGATGAACAGCTCGGGCGGCATAGGCGGCGGCTTCAAGTCGATCACAAACGCACTCGTCACTATGCAGGCAGCGCAGATGATTGGCGGCGCAGTACAAGGATCTCTAAACACAAAAATCGGCAGTGCTTTGGGAAGCGATTCCGGTACCCTTGCATCCAGCATGATCTCCTCTGTGCTCTCCGGCGCAATAACCGGGTCAGCATTTGGGCCGCTCGGCGTGCTGGCAGGTGCCACAGTAGGCGGCATTACCGGAGCAATATCGGGAAGTGCACAACGATATGAATCGCAGGATTCCTCCTTCAAGTCTTACGTGCAGGACGCTGTGCAGGAGCAGCTGGACGCGCAGAGCGAGTCGCTGACGAGCGGCAGCTCGATCGCCGCGGGGCGCGAGACCGACAAAATCTCCTTCGCGACGCTGTTCGGCAGCAAAGAGACCGCGGACAGCTATCTCACAAACCTTGTCGGCATGGCCAACTCGACGCCGTTTCTTTATGACGACCTGACAAGCATGAGCAAGACGCTCGCGACCTACGGCTACGATGCAGACAGCATCCTGCCGGTCTTGCAGACCATCGGCGACGCGGGCGCGGCGCTCGGCCAGTCTACGAACGATATGACCGCCGTGGCCACGGCCATCGGCCGCATGAAGAGCAGCAACAAGACGACGCTCGAATACCTCAACATCCTCAATGACCGCGGTATCGGCGCGGTCGGGATGCTCTCTGACGCATACGGCGTGGATCAGGGCACGATGTACAGCATGATCTCCAAGGGCGAAGTTGCCGGACAGGACGCTGCCAGGATCATTCTGGACGCGCTCTCGGACAGCTTTGCAGGGTCAATGGAGGCGCAGTCCAAGACCTTCAGCGGCATCACATCCACCATTGAGGGCCTGCAGCAGGAGCTCGACAACGCCATGGGCGAAGGTTACAACCAGACGCGCATGCAGGGCCTTGAGGCGCAGAAGGAATGGCTCGCCGGTGACAGCGGTCAGGAAATGCAGGAGGCCTACACCGCGATCGGTGCCTGGAAGGCCTCGCTGGAAAATGCCAAAGAACAGTACATCCGCGACGCGATGAACGACGCCATGGGCAGCGAAGAGTACAAAACCGCTGAAGCCGAAGGCGACGCCGCCGAGATGGGCCGTATCCTGATGAAGGCAAAAATTGACGGCATGAACGAATATAACGCCAACGAAGGTAAGGACGAGGAACTTGCGCAGGAGCTGAGCCTGATCGAGTCTGTGCGCGACGATACGGCGCTCAACAATTCTTACTGGGATGCCGGTTATACGCTTGGTCAGGAATTCTCCAAGGGCCGCGCCGCGGCGACAACGGATTCTGCCTGGGCGGATGCGGTGAACAATTTCAATTCCGGTTACACGAAGCACCGTTCCGGCCACCAGCGCGCCATGGGCATTGACTATGTTCCTTACGATAACTTCCCCGCCCTGCTGCATGAGGGTGAAAAGGTCCTGACGGCCGGTGAGGCCAGGCAGGAGAAAAACGGCGTCGGCAGCATCCAGATCGTCATCAACGGCATGACGGTGCGTGAGGACGCCGACATCGATCGCGTGGCGCAGGCGCTGCTCAGCAAGCTGGAAGAAGCCAATATGAGGGGGTAAAGCCATGCAATTCTGTTTTATCGCCAACGGCGACGTGCTGACGCTGCCGATCACGCCGGCCTCCTACGAGTGGACGACCGGCAAAAACATTGAGACCGTCAATATTTCGCAGCTCGGCGACGTGTACCTCCCCGGCAACCGCAGTCGGCACAGCGGTACGATCGAATGTCTGTTGCCCTCTCAGGACTATCCGTTTAATCAGGCTGGGACGATCCTTGACCCCGGCTATTATCTGGAGCCGCTGCGCTACTGGGCGGCTGAAAAGATCCCCGTGCGATACATTGTGACAGAAAGCGATATCAATGCGCTTGTGTACATCGAGAGCGTGACCGAAAAGGAGCAGGACGGCACGGGCGACGTCTACTGCACGATCGCACTGCGCGAGTACGTGGATCTGGAAGCCCAGGAGGTCGCAACGCTCAACACGACGCGCTATACCGGCAATAGTGGCCGCAAGAGCGACGCCGCAAAGGACATCACCTATCACCGCGTCGTCTCCGGAGACACGCTCAGCATGCTCTGCCGGCGCACCTACGGCGACGGCACGGCGAGCTACTACAACGCCCTTGCCAAATATAACGGCATCAGCAATCCGCACCTGATCTATGTCGGGCAGACGATCAAGCTGCCGCCGAAGGATATTCTTCTGGGAGGCGGCTGATGGAGATCTATTTGACACAGGACCAGTCGACCCGCCGCATCACGGATATCCTGCTCAACTGGTCCTGGAGCGGCGATAAGTCGACGCTGGTGCGCCAGCTCGTCGCCGAGATCGTTTTTGATGAGTCGACCGGCCTGCCCGTCCCTCAGATGGGCGACGCCGTGATGATGACGGACGACTCCGGCAATCCGATTTTTGACGGAGTCGTGCTTCGCAGAAGCGCCGACAGCGAAGAGACGAGCATGAGCTTCACGTGCTTCGACCGCGGAATCTACTGCCGGCGCAACGACGGCACCTACAAATTCCGCGACGCGACGCCGGAAAGTATCACCCGCCAGGTCTGCGCCGACTATGAGATCCCCATTGTGTCGCTGCCGTCGACCGGCGTGAAGATCAGCCGCAAATTTGCAGGCATCGCACTGGATAAGATCTTTGAAACGGTCTGGACACTGGCCACACAGCAGACCGAGGACAAATATGCCATCACCTACACGCCGAAAGGCCTTCTGGTGGCCGTCCGAGACGTCAGCGAGCGCAGCATCGTGCTCAAGGCCGAATCTAACCTGATGGACGCCAGGACGGTGGAGGACGCGACAAACATAGTCAACAGCGTGGCCATCTACGACGCCGACGGCAGCTTTCAGCGCCGCGTGGGTACCGATGATGCGCAAAAGCTCTTCGGCATGATGGAGCGCCATCTGACCGAAAATGCCTCCTCTGACGTCGATATCGACAAAGAGGCGCAAAAACTCCTGGACGACGGCGTCATGACGCAGACGGTCACCGTCGACGTCCTTGGGGATCTCTCACTGATCACCGGCCAGACGGTCGTTGTGCGGGAGAACAAGACCGGCCTGCAGGGAATCTTCTGGATCGACGCCGATGTCCATACCTGGAAGCGCGACAATTACTACTGCAAGCTGACACTCAACTGCCGGAATGTCGTTTCCGGCAGCACTGCCGGAGGTGAATTGACATGAGCGAAAGCGCCCGCGATCCCTATGTCGGGATCAACCAGCATATTTCGCAGCGCGCCAACAAGGAGCAGCACCCGACCTACACGATCGGCAGGATATTATCGCTCGATCCGATCAAGATCCGCGCCGACGGCATCGACCTTGAGAAAGAGGATCTCCGCGTGGCGGAATCCATGTATCCCAATTTTCTGGCAGATGTCGAAGCACGCGAAGAAAACGGCATCGAAACGCTGCTGCCTGAGAAGCTGGTGCAGGTCACGCAGAGCGCCATCGGTCCGTTTGTTTTTCTCCGGCCGGAGGAGCATGTTTTCGGCTGGGTCGTGCTCAACGTCGACGACGAGGTGCTGCTCATGCGCTCGGATGACGGCCAGACCTATTATCTCATTGAGAGGATGGTGACACTGGAATGAACATCTTTCCTTTGATCAGCTCGCCGGTGTCCGATTTGGGCACCGAGCTTCCGCTGGCACGTGAAGTTCGATGGGATTTTACCAAGGACGAGCCCGTCTGGCACGGCGGGAACCCCGCGACGGTGACGGGCTCGGAGGCTGTGTTGGTGTGGGCCTGGAACACGCTCAACACGTCGCGCTATCTGCACGACGTATTTACCCATAATTACGGACAAGATCTGCAATCTCTGATCGGCGAGGCCTATGGCGATGACATCAGGCAGTCAGAGGCAATACGTTGTATCCGCGAGGCATTGGAGATCAATCCCTACATCAAGGCTGTCCACCAAATCAGCGTGCGATTTGAAGGGTCAACACTGCATCTGTCTTTCAAGGCAAAAACTATTTACGGGGAGGTAATACTCAATGACGGAAAAATCGCCCTTTGAGAGCATGACGCCGGAAAGCATCAAGTCTGAGATGCTCGGGCGCGTGATCAATGCCGGCGTCGATGTGGATGCCCGCGAGGGCAGCTATGCCAACATCCTGCTGAGCGAGGCTGCCTACGTCATGTGGAAATACGGTCAGACGCTCAATGGTTTTATCGACATTCTCTTCCCGGGGGCCCAGAGCGGGCGGTATCTGGATCTGCACGCTGCGCAGATCGGTATGACCAGGCAACCGGGCGCAAAAGCAAAGGTGACGGTGACCTTCTCAGGCGTGAACGGCACGAAGATCCCCGCGGGGACTGTTGTGTGCACACCAAGCGCGCTGCGCTTTCTGACGACGGAAGAGGTCACCATTGCTGACGGGCTTGCCAGCGTGCTCTGCGTCGCCGAAGATATCGGCGCTGATTACAACGTGCCGGAAGCTACCGTCACACAGATGGCGGTCAATATCCATGGCGTGCACGGCGTGACCAACGCGGCCGCCGGCGTCGGCGGCGCGGACGAAGAGAGCGACGCAGATCTGTGGGCACGCTATCACGAGCGCCGCACAGAGCCGATCACATCCGGCAACGCCAACCACTACGTGATGTGGGCAAAGGAGGTCACGGGTGTCTCCTATGCCCGCTGCATCACGCTGTGGAACGGCAATGGCACCGTCAAGGTCATCATTGCCGGCGCGGACAAAAAGCCGCTGGACGACACGATCGTGACCGCATGCGCGGAACACATTGAGGCAGAGCGCCCAATCGGCGCGACGGTAACGGTGGTCTCGGTCACGGAGGTTGAGATTCCGATCGTTGCCAAGATCAAACTCGTCAATGGTCATAGTCTCGACGAGGTCAAAGCGGATCTTTCCGCAGCGGTCAGCGCACTGCTGGCAGCTCTGCCATTCGCTGAAGAGCAGAGCGTGCCTTACAGCCGTTTTCTCGCAAGCCTTCTGCAGTGCGCAGGCGTAGCGGATTACAGCACATTCACTGTCAATGGAGCAAAGACGGCGCTGCGCATCAACTCTGGCACGATTCCCGTGCTCGGCACTGTTGATGTAACGACCTATTAAGGCGGTGGAGCATGGAGAATCGCGAGAAAGTACCTGTTCGGTATCGTAAAAATGCACAGACAGCCGCGCTGCTCGACACGCTCGGGCTTTCCGCCCAGCAGATGGCAGATCTCGTGGAAGACGTCAAAAAGCAGTTTTTTATCGAGACGGCCACATGGAGCCTGCCGCTCTGGGAGTATCAGGTCGGTATCACGCCGCCCGCGAACGCGACGGAAACCTCACGCCGCAATGCGATCAAGGCCCACCTGCTTGCTGGCGGCAACACCAACGCTGACACGGTCCGCGACATGGCCACAGCGATGACGGGCTACGCTGCACGCGTCATCATGAACGACGATTATAGCTTCACGCTGGAATTCCTTGGCGAGACGGATGACCTTGTCGAGTTAGATCTGAGCAGCCTGACCGATTCCGTCAATCTCATTAGTCCGGCACACCTGCGCTTTATCATCGCCGGTCTGACGTGGGAACGGTTTGAGGCTGTCAACATGACATGGCAAAAACTGGAAGATATGAACATGACGTGGGAGCGGTTGGAAAAGTCCGTCCCAATTATCGGTAGTAAAGGAGACTAAAATGAGCAGTGGTCATTATGGAGTAAGCTATAAAATCAATGGGCACAGAATCGGCCATATTCTGCGCCTCGGCAAAGAATATCATCTTGTCTTTGAGCGGTGCTATGAAGAAAACACGCTCGAGGAGATTGAAAAAATTGATTGGCAGCAGGTCATTGTGGAGCCAGTTCGAGAGAACTATCTTGCATGTGATCTGCCCGAGGGATATTCTTTCGTTGTCAAAGATATCAATTACCTCAGAAATACTGACAGCTTTGAGGTAATCCTCGAGGTCGACAAACAGTACTGGGGCGATGTGACGCCTTATCAGGCACAGGTCGAAGCGCTGACGGCCAGCGTTGAAGGCAAGACCGCAGAGCTTGCCGAAAAGGATGAACAGCTCGCAAAGAAGGATGAAGCATTGGCCGCGGCGAATGGCCTGCTGGCAGAATTGGAGGCTACTTACGATGAGAACTGAAAAGCTGAACGCCATCAAGGGAGCGATCAAGGACGGGAAGACGGTACAGGCAGCGGGCGGCATTGCCGTGACCATGCAGCAGAGCGACAAGCTGGGCTACGACTGGAAGGTCTACAGCGTAAACGACGTGGTCGTTCGCAAGGAGTATATCGCACAGACTGTCCCTGTCGGCACAAGCGCAGACAATCCCATCGACTACACCGATGGTATGCCGCTCATCAATAACGCCTATTACCGGGTGGACGGCAAGATCAAGGTTTATATGGACGGCTGGGTCGACTGGGAGACCTAAGTCATGACGGACTACGAGATTGCTGAGCAGGAGCGGGCCACCCTATACGAGCGCATCAAGCTCGTCAAGGAAGAAATGCAGTCTATCGCAGATCCGCAAGAGCTTGCCAAACAGAAGCAGCGCTACTCGATCCTGTATCAAATGTATCAGGAAGCGCTCGAGCGAAAAGATGCGGCCAGACCGCCTGCTGAAAGGGTACGCACAGCGCCCAAAAGCAGGGTCACAAGTTTTGAAGCCCGCAGCGCTGACGGTACTGGTACCTTCAACTGGCTCGAACGCAATCACGTCACCTTCGCTGATATTGAGGGAAATACAATGCGCTGGGAGGAGCTTGGCGTCGGCCTTGATGACGGCAGTAAAAAAGCTCGTCTGATCCGCGCGCTCAAACGCGGGAAAGCAATCTGCAGTGATCGGCAGCAGCAGATGCTTGAACTCTCCATGGAGGGGAAACGGGCAACGGAAATTGCAAAGATCCTGAATGTAGATAAAAGCACGGTTTCCAGAACGCTGAACCGTGCTCACCAGCGCATTCGGGATCTCGCACAATTTGAAGAGCAGTACTATGAGCCTGACTGCGACTCAGAGGACAGTTCGGAAATGGATTTTGCTGATCCGGAAACGGCAAAAAAGCTGCTCGGCTGCCTGACCGAAAGACAGGCGGTGTACATGTATTTGTACTACGGTGAGTGGCTCACCATGGAAGACATCGGCAAACTTCTCAGCGTTGACAAATCGTCCATTTGCCGCACACTGGAACGGGCTGCCATACGCATTCAGGGATGCTTCCCTGCTACAGCCCAATGCGGAGTGCTTGATCTCGGCGCAATAGGAGATGTGCTGTGGACCCTATACCAGCAGCAGGAGATCAAATCTCTCGTGCCCGAGTATGCGCAGGAGGCAGCACGGCGCGCAAATACAATGCAGCTTCAAAGATGTGACGCAGCTGGGATTTCTCCGGCAGTACATGATCATTATCCGGAGCAGAGTTTATGGCCATCATTTGAAATGGAGCCCTGTGAAGAAAATGCAGCTGAATCGCTCCAGTATGTGCCGCCGCTGATTCAATTTCCCTCAAAAAGAAGGTTTTATGCTCGCTTGTGGAGAGTGCCTTTTCACGGGCTTGTCGGACAGAGCAAGCTGCTCTCAGCGCTGCTGGAGGAAAGCAGGCAATCTCAGTTCAAACACCGCAGTGCTTATATCTATACGCGCTTGTGTTCACTGGTCAGCGGCTTTTGCAACAAGGTCAGCCGCAAAATCGTATCAAAACTATATAGGCTAAAATCAAAAATTGCATCGTGATTAAAGGGGAAGGATTATGACAGCAAGCATCATCTCGGCGGCGGCCATGGTGATCGTCGCCATCATCGAAGCGGTCGCGGCACGTGATCGCAAGCGAGACAAACAGGAACGCGCCCAGATGCAGGAACGGCAGGAGCTTCAGGAGCAGCTCATGCTTGAACTCATCAAAGGGAATTGGGCTTCCGTTGCGCTGGGAGAAGCCACAGCGAAGGCCGTACAGCGTATTCCCGATGCACATTGCAATGGGGATATGCATGCAGCGCTCGACTACGCTTCGCAGGTCAAACACGAGCAGAAAGAGTTTTTAACCAAGCGAGGCATTCACGCTATTCTTGGCAGTGATGAGGCCGCATGATGAAATACATCGTTCTGGCGGCGCTGGGAGCCGCTGTGACGGGATTTCTGCTCGGGTGGGTAATTTGTCGCCGCGGGCTCGACGGCATCAGCAGAGCGCAGGCAGCGAGCGTGACAAGGCAGCTGTTTGTCGTCACGCTCTGGGCGTGTATTGCCTGGATCTCCTGTAGCTACGCCATGGCCATCTATTCCATGGTGATCCTCGGGCAGGTCTACACGCTCACCGAGCTCTCGGAGCCGGCGCTCAAAGCCCTCACCGTCACACTGGGCGGCAAGGTGCTCTCCAACATCTTTGAACATAACAACAACAAGTTTTTTGGAACAAGTGTCGGCTCGACCGACACAGAAGGAGGTATTTGATATGGATTTCGAAATGATCATCAACCTGGTATTTGTTGCGCTGATCCCCGCGCTGGTCGTGCTGACAAATATCTTCACCAACATTGTTAAGGGCTTTGGAGCTCCCTTCGCCGATCATGCAGCAGTGGTCGCCCCGATCGTCGCGGAGCTGCTCACACTGCTCGCAACGATTGCCTACCTCGATATCACCGGTACAGCGATGACCTGGTACTGGATCGCCGGCGGCATCGCTGTTGGTGGAATCGTCGCCTATGTCGCCATGAACGGATATGACGGACTCTACGAGGATCTCCTAAAGCACCTGCATGGCCTTGCCGGAAAGAGCAGCGGCAATGTTTAAGACCGACGACCTCAAATATCTGCGCGCCGACGTGCGAGCAAACTGCGAAATCTTTCTGCAGATGTGCCACGATGCCGGTCTTCCTGTCAAGGTGACCGAGACGGTGCGCGATGAAGAGTATCAGCTTGACTGCGTCCGGCGCGGCACAGCCAGCAAGAAGGCGACCAAGCCGACGTTCCACGGTATCAAGGCCGGACTGGCCTTTGATATTTGCAAGAATGTAAGCGGACATGCATACGATGACGCCGATTTTTTCGCCCGCTGCGGACAGATCGGCAAGCAGGTCGGTTTCTCTTGGGGCGGCGACTGGCGGAGCTTTCCTGACCGTCCGCACTTCCAGTGGGATGCAAACGGGCGCTACAGCAGCAGCATGATTCTGGCGGGGAAATACCCGCCCCAAATGGAGGAGTACGACTATATGGATCAGGATAAGTTCGACGCGATGATGGATACATACCTCGCCAAGCGCGCGAAACTGCCCGTGGACGAATGGGCAACTGAGGTGTGGGCAGCAGCTTATGAAGCCGGTGTCGTGAACGGCACTGCGCCGAAAGGCCTTGTCACACGGCAGGAAGTTATCGCAATGATCGCAAGATCTAAATAAGAGAAGACGGTGCCCAAGTCGGGCACCGTCTTCTCTATTATAAAAGGCATTTTTTCGTTCAGAAATCCGTTCAGAAAAATGCGTCCTAAAATCAAAATTTGAGTATCAAAAACGACACATCATTTTATTTTTGAAACAGCTTTTATTCCCCGAAATGCCTTGAAATACAAAGAAAACCTGCAACCACAAAGGTTACAGGTTTTTCTTCCTTTGGCAGCGGGAGAAGGATTCGAACCCTCACATACGGAGTCAGAGTCCGCTGTGCTACCATTACACAATCCCGCTATATTGCGTTGTTCGCCGCGCTGTGTCGTTCAGCGAACAAATGTTATTATAGCAGGAACTTTGCATTTGTCAACAGGAAATTTTCTAAAAAATCAAAATTTGGAAAATTCCTGCCTCTTCCCCATTTTCCTGTCACATCCAGATGGCAAACAAGCGCAGCAGCGGCTCGAACACGCGGCGCAGGACGCTGCGCTTAGCCCACTCCTCTTTTGTGACGAGACGGCTGTGGTCGACGATCATATCCATATCCTCGAGCAGCGATTCGATCATCGGCGCGCTGTAGACCATCACGCCGCACTCATAGTCGAGCTCAAAGCTGCGGTAGTCCATATTCGCCGAGCCAACAAAGGCTGCTTCGCGGTCGACCATGATGCTTTTTCCGTGCAGAAAGCCAGGGGTATAGCGGTATACCTTTACGCCGTGTTTGATGAGCTCGCCAAAGTACGACTCCGCCACGCAGTCGGCGTACCAGTGGTCAGGCTTGCCCGGCAGCATCAGCCGCACGTCCACGCCCCCGTCGCCCGCGATGCACAATGCACGCATCAGGCTCTCATCGGGGATGAAGTACGGCGTCGTGATATAGAGGAAGCGCCGCGCGCCGGAGATCATCTGGAGAAACACATCCTCGGCCGGATTGTCGGGGTTGTTCTGTGGTCCGTCGGTAAACGGCTGGCAGAAGCCCTCGCTTTTGACCGGCGTATGGGGGCGGTAATAGTCGTGCTCGTTGTGCATCACGCCGCCGAGGTTCACACACATGCGGATAAAGCTTGCCGTCAGGCCCCAGGCGCCCTCGCCTTCAAGACATACGCCGCTGTCCTTCCAGTAGCCGAAGCGCTCGATGATATTGGCGTACTCGTCGGCGATGTTCACGCCGCCGGTGTAGGCGACGTCACCGTCGATGCAGGCGATCTTGCGGTGGTCGCGGTAGTTGAAGTGCAGGCGGTTCACATACTCGTGCACGGGGTTGAAGATGAATACCTCGACGCCCACCTCGCGCAGACGGTCGATCGTCTCGCCGGAAAAGCGCTTGATGTTGCCAAAGTCGTCGAAGATGATCTTGACCTCAACGCCCTCGCGTGCCTTGGCGCAGAGGATCTTTTCAAGCTCATCCCAGAGCTTTCCCTCAGCCAGAATGAAGTATTCAAGGAAGATGAAGCGCTCAGCCTTGGCTGCGCGGTCGATGAGATTACGCAGCAAAATCGCACCCTCGGGCAGGTACGTAACAGAGGTATTCTGATAGAGCTGGAAATCGCGGCGGCAGAGGTAGTTTGCCGTGCGCGACCAAGCGGGCAGCTGGCGCGTGAGCTTGTCGACGGCGATCTCACTGCGCATGCGCACGCTCTCCGGCTCGTCAGGAAAGCGCTTGGTGTTCCGCGGCAGATGGCGCTTCTGCGCCGCGCCGCCCCAGAGGAACCAGAGAATCATACCCACCGGCGGGGCCAGCAAAAGCAGGATGAACCAGATGAGCTTATAGGAAAGCTCACCTGGTTCATTGTAGATATGCACCGCAAGGAACAGCGCGCCGACCTGTACGACGCCGTAGGCCAGCGCCAGATACTCCTGCATAAAGTAGGAGATGGCGACAACAAAGCCGATCTGCACCGCAAGCAGGACGACGACCAGCATGATCCGCAGCGCCGCAGAAATGCGCCGCTCGCCCTTTTGCTGAATCTGGAATCCCTTCATCGCAGTCTCAGTCCCCTCCTGTTGGCTGTTCCCTGTTTTTGATTTTTTGTTTTCCTCAGTTCTTCTCGTAGCGCTCGTTCTTCTCGTTCAAAAGCTCGGTCTTGATGTCGTAGAGCTTCTGCGAGAGGTCCACATAATAGTTATGCGGGTTATCGAAGCGCTTGACCTCGTCCCAGAGGGTATCGACCTGCTCGGCGCAGTATTTTTTGATCTCCTCGATGCCGGGACGCTTGTATACGAGCTTGCCTTTCTGGTAGATGGGCACGAGCAGCTCGCGCGCTTCGAAGTGATAGACTTCCTTACGCTTCCACGTGGCGTCTGGGTCGAAGATCTCAAGATTCTGGCTGTCGTCCACGGTCTCGTCGTAGACCGTCAGATAGTCGGCGATGGCCTTGCCGGTGTCGCGGCCGTAGAAGCGGTAAAGCTTTTTGAAGTGCGGTGTCGTGATCTTGCCGACATTCTCGCTGATCTTGATCTTGGGGACGATATTGCCGTCCTTGTCCTCCACTGCGACGAGCTTATAGACGCAGCCGAAGACCGGCTCGCTCTTGGCGGTAATGAGACGCTCACCGACGCCGAAGGCGTCGATCCTCGCATCCTGCATCCAGAGGTCCTGAATGAGGTACTCGTCGAGCGAGTTCGAAACGGTGATGGTGCACTCCGTCCAGCCCGCCTCGTCGAGCATCTTACGCGCCTTGCGGGAAAGATAGGCGATGTCGCCGCTGTCCAGGCGGATGCCGCACTTTTTAATGCCGAGCGGCTTCAAGATATCGTTGAACGCCTTGATGGCGTTGGGAATGCCGGACTTTAAGGTATTATAGGTGTCGACGAGCAGGACAGCGTTCTGCGGATAGTATTTGCAGTAGGTCGCGAATGCATCATATTCGGTGTCGAACATCTGCACCCAGGCGTGGGCCATCGTGCCGAGCGCGGGCGTGCCGTAGAGCTGGTCGGAGATGGTGCAGGCAGTGCCGCAGCAGCCCGCAATATAGGCAGCACGAGCGCCGTCGATGGCGGCGGCGGAGCCCTGCGCGCGGCGGGAACCGAACTCCATCACAGCGCGGCCCTTGGCGGCGCGGACGATGCGGTTGGCCTTGGTGGCGATCAAGCTCTGATGGTTCACGGTCAAAAGCGCGAACGTTTCAAGCAGCTGCGCCTCGATCGCGGGCGCGCGCACGACGACCATCGGCTCTTTCGGGAAGACGGGCGTGCCCTCGGGCACGGCGTAAATGTCGCCGCTGAAGTGGAAGTTTGCAAGATAGTCGAGGAATTCCTCGCAGAAGATACCTCTCCCGCGCAGGTAGTCGATGTCCTGCTGGTCGAAGTGCAGATCCTCGATATAGTCGATCAGCTGGTCAAGACCGGCGGCAATGGCGTACCCGCCTCCGTCCGGCACCGAGCGGAAATAAACGTCGAAATAGGTAATGCGATCCTGGAACCCTGCTTTCAAGTAACCGTTGCCCATGGTCAACTCGTAAAAGTCGCAGAGCATGGTCATATTGAGCTTCTGATCGGTTTTCATAGTCACCTCATAGTGTCACGGCGCGGACTGTGCCGCGCCTTGTAATAGGTGCATTATATCCTGCATATCAAAATAAAGCAAGGCTTTCCGCCCTTTTTCCGCTTTTTACTTGACTTTATCCATTGCGTCCCCTATGATAAAGGGACTTTCTAAAGAAACGGAGCATCACAATGGGTGTTATTTTAGGCATTGACATCGGCGGTTCGAGCACGAAGATCGTCGGTCTTGCCCCCGATCTTTCCGTCATCGACATGCTGCGCGTCAAGGCTGACGATCCGCTCACCTCGCTCTACGGCGCGATGGGCAATTTTCTTTCCACACATCATCTCCAGCTCTCCGACATCCGCCACATCGCGCTTACGGGCGTGGGCTCTTCGTATGTCGAGGGCGATATCTACGGCGTGAAGACCATCAAGGTCGAAGAATTCCCCTCTGTCGGCGTGGGTGGCCTTGCCCTCTCGGGCAAGGAGCACGCGGTCGTCGTCAGTATGGGCACGGGCACATCGTTTCTCTGGGCCAACAAGGGCGGAGAGATCCGTCACCTCATCGGCAGCGGCGTGGGCGGCGGCACGCTCGCGGGCCTCAGCTCGCTGACGACAGGCGTACACCAGTACGCGCTGATCCGCAAGCTCTGCCAAGACGGCGACCTCAGCCACATCGACCTGACGATGGCCGACCTCTCGCGCGAGCAGGTGGGCGACCTCCCGCCCGAGGCCACGGCGGCGAACTTTGCCAAGGTCGCCGACGACGCGACGCCGTCGGACAAGATGCTCGGCATCGTCAACCTGGTGCTCCAGTCCATCGGCACAATGTCGGTGCTCGCGTGCAAGTGCTGCGGCACGGACACGGTCGTCCTCACAGGCGCGCTGACGATGCTGCCGCCGGCAAGGGAGACGTTCGAGCTGTTCAAACAGCTCTACCATGTCAATTTTATTATTCCCGAAAACGCGACGTTTGCTACCGTCATCGGCGCGGCGCTGTACAGCGTGAGAGAAAATTGACGCAAAGCATTCAAAAAAGTGCCTGCCATTCGGCGGGTACTTTTTATTTTCAAACGCTTGTTCTATTCCGCATTTTATGCTACACTGTTCGTGAAACGAGGTGAACGCGATGGACCGCATCATTCTGCACTGCGACTGCAACTGCTTTTACGCCTCCTGCGAGCTTTTGAGCCATCCCGACCTGCGTAATCTGCCCGTCGCGGTCTGCGGCGATCCGACGGAGCGCCATGGCATCATCTTAGCCAAAAATGAACCGGCAAAGCGCTGCGGCGTCAAAACGGCGGAGACCATCTGGAAGGCCAAGCAGAAGTGCCCCGGCCTCATCCTGCTGCCGCCGCACCACCGGCTCTACGCCGAATACTCGAAAAAAATCAATGCCGTCTACGGCGAGTACACTGACTTAGTCGAGCCGTTCGGCATCGACGAGAGCTGGCTGGATGTGACAAATTCCCTCCACCTCTTCGGCGGGGACGCCAAGGCTTTGGCCGACACGCTACGCGAGCGCATCAAGCGAGAATTTGGGCTGACGATCTCGGTCGGCGTGTCGTTCAACAAGGTGTTTGCCAAGCTCGGCAGCGACTATAAAAAGCCTGACGCCACGACCGTCATCGCACGCGGCAACTGGCGTGACATCGTCTTTCCCCTGCCCGTCGGCGACCTTTTGTTTGTCGGCCGCAGTGCACAGGAGTTGCTGGGCCGCTACGGCGTGCGCACGATCGGCGAACTCTCAAAATGCAGCGAGGAAATGCTCGAAACCCTGATGGGCAAAATGGGCTCGCAGCTCTACCGCTATGCCAACGGCCTCGACGACTCCCCCGTCCGCGGAGCGGCGGACCGCGAGCCGATCAAATCCGTTGGCAATTCGACGACGTTCCGCCGCGACCTGACGCGCTGGGATGAGGTGCAAAGCGGCATCTCGCTGCTTTCTGACAGTGTGGCGATGCGCCTGCGGCGCTACGGGCTCTACTGCGGCGGCGTGCAGGTCGGCATCAAAAACAGCCGCTTTCAGGTCTTTTCGCGCCAGACGACGCTCGACCACAGCACGCACCTCATGCGCGAGATCAACGATACCGCGCTCCGCCTTGCAAAGGACTTGTGGAAAGCACCCGACCCTATCCGGCTCCTCTCCGTCACGGCACTGCATCTGACCGAAGAAGCGCAATCCTACCGCCAGCTCGACCTGCTCGGCACGGACGACACACAGCAGGAAAAGCAGGAAGCCGTCGAATCCGCAATGGACGCCCTGCGCAAAAAATTCGGCCGCGGCGTCATCTCCTACGGTACCGCCGAAGGCACCATCAGCGGCGAAAAAATCGAACGGGATTAAATGCGCCGCAGGCTTTCGCGCCCGCAGGCGCGAAATGATCTTAATCGTAAATTCCGACGACATGTGCGTCGGAATTTACTCTTCTCACTCCGCGCGTGTCGCAGCCGCCCTGCGGGCGGCAAGGCACGAAGCGGAGTGCAATTTTATCGGAGAGACGGCTTCGCCATCTCTCCGATAATCTCAAAAGCGGGGATTCTCTCAAAGAGAATCCCCGTTTTTGAAACGTCAGTTTATGAGCCATTCCGGCCTCGACCGCTTCTTGATGCCCGACACCACTCCCATCGCGGCAAAGATCGTCACGATGGACGAGCCGCCGTAGCTGAAAAACGGCAGCGTCAGCCCGATGACCGGCATAAGGAACAAGCACATGCCGATGTTGGCGATGGTCTGGAAGATCAGCATGCCCGCCATGCCGACGCACACGAGGCTTTCCATGCGGCTCGGCGCTTCGCGCGCGACAATGAGGCAGCGGACAATGATGGCCAGCAGCAGCACGATGATGAGAAGACACCCGATAAAACCTAATTCCTCGCCGCAGACGCAGAAGATGAAGTCTGTCTGCCGCTCGGGAAGACTCGACCGGTACAACGACTGCGTCTGCGTGCCGTTGAAGAGGCCCTGCCCCGTCAGCTTGCCCGAGCCGAGAGCGAGCATTCCGCGCGTCTGCTGCCAGCCCTTGCCCTCGGGCTGGTAGCTGTGGTCCAGAATGACCTTGATACGGTCGTACCAGTCGCCGCGCAGGAGATTGAAATTCCACGCAGCAAGGAATCCGCCCACCGCGCCGCCAAGGCCGAGGAAGATCCAGCGCAGCGCAAAGCCGCCCGCAAACGCCATGCACACAAAGACGAACAGATACACAAGGCCGCTGCCCGCATCCTTGGAGATCACATAATAAAAGAGGAACATGATCCCCGCGTGCGCCGTGGGCTGGATGACATTGGAAAAGCGCGTGAGGTCCTTTTTCTCCTGCAGCAGCGCAAGCTGGCGCGCCAAGAGGATAATAAACGTGATCTTCACGATCTCGGCGGGCTGAACGGTGATGGGAAAATTCTCCAAAAAGCCGACGCCGAGCCTTTTGCCGATGTCGTTCACGCCGAGCCAGGCGCGGTTGCCGTTTCGCGTCAGGCCAAAGGGCGTGCGCAGCAGCAGAATGAAGCCGAAGTTGAACGCCAGCAGCCACTTCCATTTTTTTCCGACCTCCGACACGTCGATGCTGGAGAGCAGGAAGTAGAGCAGCACGCCCAGCAGCAAGCCAAATCCCTGAATGGCAACATATTTAAAGGTATTGCGGAAATGCGTGGCGCTCGCGATGAGCACCATGCCGTAGAGCGTGGAAACGGTGCACAGCGACAGCAGCACCATATCCGACTGCCGCACCACATCACTTAAAAAATCGCGGAATCTGTTCACAGCCTCACGCTCCCTTCGCACAAAGTTTTCGATGTATTTTAGCACAATTTTACCCGTCTGTAAACGCACATTTCTCCCTCTTTCCGCAGAAAAGGAATTGTAAAGGCCGGCGCGCTGTGCTATACTCTTTGGTAATATGGGTGAAAATGGGGTCAAGGAGGCGAAACCATGCAATTTCTGTCGCACAGCACGCAGGAGACCGAGGCAATCGGCGAAGAGCTTGCCCAAAAGCTCCGCGGCGGCGATGTGCTCGCCTTCACAGGCTCGCTCGGCATGGGAAAGACCGCCTTCACGCGCGGTCTTGCGCGCGGCCTTGGCTGCCGCGGACGCGTCACGAGCCCGACGTTCACCATCGTCAACGAGTACGAGGGCAGAACGCCGCTCTTCCATTTTGATATGTACCGCCTCGGCTCGTCGGACGAGCTGTTCGACATCGGCTGGGACGATTATCTCGCCCGCGGCGGCGTCTGCGCCGTCGAGTGGAGCGAGCGCGTCTCCGACGCGCTGCCGGAGGACACGATCTTTGTCGACATCGCGCGCACAGACGAGCACGAAGACTGGCGCACCATCACGGTCACAGGAGGCAGATTCGCATGAAAATTCTCGCTCTGGAAACATCGGCGAAGAGCGTTTCCTGCGCCGTCGTCGAAGACGGCGCGCCGCTCGCCTCCGCCTATCAGTGCACGGGGCTGACGCACAGCCGGACGCTTCTGCCGATGGTGGATGCGATGCTCAAAAACGCCGATCTGACGCTCGATGATATCAATGCCATCGCCATCGCGGCGGGGCCGGGCTCGTTCACGGGCCTTCGCATCGGCATTGCGGCGGTCAAGGGCCTTGCCTGGGCCGCAGACAAGCCGTGCCTCGGCGTTTCGACGCTCGAGGCCATGGTGCAGAATGCCGCGCACATCGACGGGCTTATCGTCGGCGCGATGGACGCGCGCCGCTCGCAGGTCTATAACGCCGTTTTCGAGGCAAAGGGCGGCGAACTCACGCGCCTGACGCCGGACCGCGCGATCTCGCTCGAAGAGCTCTGCGCGCAGCTTCAAGGCAAGCAGCAGCCCATCACCGTCCTTGGCGACGGCGGCGTGCTGTGCTATCGTTATTTAGAAGAGCACGGCGTCAAGTGCTCACTCGCGCCCAGTATGCTCCTTTATCAGAGCGCCGTGGGCGTCGGCCTTGCGGCCGAGCGCGCCTATGCGCGCGGCGAGGCCGTGAGCGCGCAGGAGCTTCTCCCCGTTTATCTGCGCCCCGCGCAGGCAGAGCGCCTGAGAAGCTCCAAATTGAACCAGTAAGCAAAAACACATTAAAATATATTTTTTCGGAGGTCAAAGCAATGGAAGCCAAATTCAACGAGAAAGTACACATCATGAACCACCCCCTCGTCGCCCACAAGCTCACCATCATGCGCGATGAAAACACCAGCGTCAAGGATTTCCGCGAGCTCGTGTCCGAGATCGGTATGCTCATCACCTACGAGGCCACGCGCGACCTCCCGCTGACCACCAAGCACATCAAGACCCCCATCTGCGAGATGGACGCCCCCACGCTCGCAGGCAAGAAGTTCGTTGTCGTCCCCATCCTGCGCGCCGGTCTCGGCCTGGTCGACGGCGTGCTGCGCATGGTGCCCTCCGCCCGCGTGGGCCACATCGGCATGTACCGCGATGAAGAGACGCTCGAGCCCCACCCCTACTTCTGCAAGATGCCCAAGGATGTTGCCGAGCGCGACGTGATGATCGTCGACCCGATGCTCGCCACCGGCGGCTCTGCCTGCGAAGCCATCGGCGAGATGGTCAAGCGCGGCTGCAAGCACATCACGCTCATGGTGCTCGTCGCCGCTCCCGAGGGCATCAAGGCCGTTCAGGAGAAGTACCCCGACGTCAATATCTACGCCGGCGCACTCGATGATCATCTCAACGAGCACGGCTACATCGTCCCCGGTCTCGGCGACGCGGGCGACCGCATTTTCGGCACGAAGTAACTTCAATGAAACCGACTTACGTCGCTTTCATTGAGAAAGATTTGCGTCGCTCTGTGCCTCATTGTCTGCACAAGCAGACAATTCGACACTCGCTTTGCGCAAAGAGTAATTCCTGACGCACATGTCGTCAGGAATTACGATTTTAATTGTTTTCCGCCTGCGGGCGGAAAATGGTACGAAGAATCTTCACAATTTTGTCATTGCATTATTGTGTTCCATTCGTTATAATGATTGGGCATTTTCAATAGCACTTTTGCAAATCTGCAAAACCCAATAATTGAGAGGACTGAACAAACAAATGAGTGCATCCAGAGAAAAGAAGAGCCGCCAGGAGAATCTGGCAGGCGGTTATGTCGATCCCCGGACGAAGCGCGAAAAGGACGAGCAGGCGAAGGATCGCCGTAGCAATGCCCTGTATATCGCTATCGCCGTCATCTTCGTGATCGTCGGTATCGTCGTCACGGTCGCCAACTCCAAGGTGATCGAACGCAGCGCCGACGCCGTGACCATCGGCAACGAGACCTACACGGCCGCCGACGTGAGCTACTTCTACAATACCATCTACAACAGCTTCGTCTCCCAGAACTCCTACTATCTGAGCGTTTACGGTCTCGACACCAGCAAGTCGCTCAAGGAGCAGGACTGCCCCGTGACCGATGGCGGCACCTGGTACGACTATTTCCGCGATCAGGCGCTCGAGAGCCTCAAGTCTTACGCCCTGCTCGCGCAGAAGGCTGAGGCTGAAGGCTTTGACGCCAGCGAGGAAGTGGAGCAGTCCGTGCAGGAGACGCTCTCCGATCTGGATGCTTCCGCAGCTTCCGCCGGTTACACCCGCGCGCAGTACATCAAGGCCGTGTGCGGCCCGCTGGTCAACGAGAAGGTCTTCGAGCGCAACATCCGCATGATGGCGCTCGCGCAGGCTTACTCCAACAGCTACTCTGACTCCCTGTCCTACACCTCCGACGAGGTGCAGGCCGCTTATGACGCCGACCCCAAGAGCTATCAGAGCGTTGACATCGAGTACATCCTCTTCAGCTCCGGCGCCGGCAGCGATGCGACCGACGAGGAGAAGGCCCAGCTTCTTGATGAGGCCAAGCAGAAGGCCGAGACCGCCCTTTCCCGCTACGCGCAGGGCGAGGCGTTCGATGCCATCGGCGAGGATATGGAAGGCTCCTATGCGCATGTCGCCTATGCCGCGAACGGCTCTTCCGACATGCTGACCTGGGCGTTTGACGATGCCCGTCAGGCGGGCGACACCACCGTCGCCGCCTATGGCGAGACCGGCTATTACGCCGTGCTCTTCCACTCCCGCAGCCGCAACGACTATCACACCGTTTCCGTGCGCCATATCCTTGTTGACAGCGAGGAGAAGGCCAACGAGCTCCTGCAGCAGTACAACGACGGCGAGCAGACCGAGGATGCCTTTGCCGCTCTGGCCGTCGCCAACTCCACCGACTCCAACGCCTCCTCCGGCGGCCTGTACACCGATATCTACCGCGGCCAGATGGTCAGCGAGTTTGAGGATTGGTGCTTCGATTCCTCCCGCCAGCCCGGCGACACCGGCATCGTGCAGACGAGCTACGGCTATCACGTGATGTACTTTGTCAGCACAAATGAGAACCCCTACTGGTACGTTCAGGCGGAGACCTCTCTCAAGAGCAGCGCCTACAACAAGTGGTACGCTGCCATCACCGATGGTGTGGAGGCCGAGCAGCTCAGCGGCATGAAGTACGTCGGGTAAATCTCCCTACTTACGACAAAATAAGCTGCCGGTTTCTGACCGGCAGCTTATTTCTTTTTGATTCTGACTTTTGAGGCGACACTATGGACAATCAGTTTTTACGCACGCAGATGCTGCTCGGCGGCGATGCGATGGACGCCCTGCGGCACAGCCATGTGGCCGTATTCGGCCTTGGCGGCGTGGGCAGCTACGCGGTCGAGGCGCTGGTGCGCTCGGGCGTCGGCGAGCTGACGCTCATCGACGACGACACTGTCAGCCCCACAAATTTGAACCGTCAGCTCGAGGCACTGCACTCCACCGTTGGCCAAAATAAGACCGACGCACTCGCCGCGCGTTGCCGCGATATCAACCCCGATGTCAGACTGCACCTCATCTGTGCGCGCTACGACGCCGCGCACCGTGAGGACTTCTTCACCGCGCGCTATGATTACATCCTCGACGCGATCGACACGGTGTCGAGCAAGCTCGACCTCATCCAGACCGCGCAGGCACATGGCATTCCCATCCTCTCCGCCATGGGCACGGGGAACAAGCTCGACGCCTCGCAGCTGTGTATCACGGACATCTCCAAAACGCGCAACTGCTCGCTTGCGCGCGTGATGCGCAAGGAACTGCGCGACCGCGGCGTCAAGCACCTGCGCGTGATCTACTCCCCCGAGCTGCCCGCAAAGCCCGAGGCGCTGGAAGCGCCCCCGCCGGGCCGCCGCAGCGTACCGGCAAGCCTCGTCTGGGTCCCCGGCTGCGCGGGACTGATGATGGCGGGCGACGTCATCCTGACGCTTGCTGGGTACGAGAAAGAGAAAGAAGGCGGCAGCCAATGATTTTGACCGGTACCATCGTCAATTCCGCCGCGATCGTCGCGGGCAGCATCGCCGGACTTCTGCTCGGCAAGTTTATCCCCGAGCGCTTCAGCGACGCAATGGAAAAGGGCGCGGCGCTCTGCGTGCTCTACATCGGCGTGGACGGCATGCTCGCGGGCGAAAACACGCTCGTCGCCATCCTTTCGATCGCGATCGGCGCGATCCTCGGCGAACTTTTACAACTCGATGAACACATGCATCAGCTCGGCGACTGGGTCGAGCGAAAATTTGGCGGAAAAGGGTCGAAAACCTCGCTTTCCGAGGGCTTTGTCACCGCCTCGCTCCTCTTCTGCGTGGGCGCAATGGCCATCATGGGCGCACTCGACTCCGGCCTGACCGGCGACCATTCGACGCTCTATGCAAAAGCGCTGCTCGACGGCATCATTTCTGTCGTCTACGCCTCGACCCTCGGCATCGGCGTCGCGCTTTCAGCTATCCCTATCTTCCTCTATCAGGGTGCCATCGCGCTGGGTGCGTCATTCCTCGCGCCGTATCTCACAGAAGCGGTCATCCTCGAGATGAAGTGCGTCGGCTCGATTCTCATCCTCGGCCTATCGCTCAACATGCTGGGCCTGACGAAGATCAAGGTGATGAACTACGTCCCTGCGGTGTTCCTGCCGATCCTATTGTGCCGATTTCTGTAAGCAAAAAGAAGCGCTCCAAAAGGAACGCTTCTTTTTTATTCATCTAAAATCAACGGCAGGGCGCGGACGCAGCAGTGCTTCATGTCGACATGGCTGTCGTCTAAAAAGCCGACGCCTTCGGCTTTCAAAAGCTCGACCTGACGATTCGCGCCGCCGAAAGCAAAAGCACTTGACACCTCCCCGTCCCGCTTGACGACGCGGTGACACGGGATGACGCCCGGCTCTGGATTCACGTGCAGCGCGTAGCCCACGACGCGGGCGAGGCGCTTGTTGCCGATCGCCGCGGCGATCTGGCCGTAGGTCGCAACGCTTCCGCGCGGAATGAGCCGCACCGCCGCGTACACTTTGTCAAAGGTCGTCATGCTTCTCCCCTCTTTTTTTGAGCCAGCGAGCAAGAAAGATCCCACCCGCGATCAGCACCGCATAGGCCAAGATGTGCGGCAGGCACGTCCACAGCACCGCGGGAAATGCATCCCAACCGCCCAAACTCAGCATCACGATGATGCTCACGAGCAGACGCAGCAGGAGCGCCGCGCCGATGATGGCGAGCACATAGCCCGCCCAATAATCATTTCTGCGCAACGTTTCGCGGACGTTTTCTCGCTTCATCGGTTCAGCAGTGTTCGCGCCGCCGGTTAGCACGTCCTCTTCGTTTTCCCAGATCAGGTAATCCGTCGTCACGCCGAAGTACGTGCAGATGGTGCGCAGCTTGTCGAGGTCGGGCGTCGAGTCGCCGCACTCCCATTTGCTGATGGCCTGCCGCGAGACATCCAGCTCCGCGGCGAGCTGCTCCTGCGATAAACCGCGCGATCTGCGCAGCATCTGTAATTTTTCTCCCAGGGTCTCCGTTTGCTTTGATGCGCCCAGTATAGCCGACTGCGGCGAAAAGCGCCACCAGTCAAGGCTTGCAAGTCCGCAACCAAACGTGGCAAAGAGGATTTAGTCCGCTTTTTTCTTGTTCTTTCCAAACAGCGCGCCCACGTCGACCTCCACCAGCACAAGGCTCGCGAGCATCAGCGCCGCGCCGATGTAGCCCTTGACGCCGATGCGTTCATTCAGCAGGAAGTACGCGAAGATCGCCGAAAACACGGGTTCGAGCGTAAAGATGAGACTCGCGCGGCTCGCCGTCGTGTGCTTTTGATAAACGCTCTGGATCACAAGGCAGACGCCTGAACACACGATGCCGAGAAACAGCGCCGCCGCCCAGACCTTTGCCGTACCCGGCAGTGCAGGCGTCTCCAAAAATACGGAGAGCATCAGCATCACCACGCCGACGACGGCAAGGTCGCACACGCCGAGCGCCAGCGGGTCGACCTTTTCATTCGCCACGGCCTTTTCCGTAACCATCAGGTCGACGGAGTAAAACACCGCTGCGAACAGGCAGATGATATCGCCGAACGCGGGCTTGAGCGTCTCGTTCAGCGTCATCAGCGCTAAGCCGATAAGACATAAGATCATTGAAACGCCGAATTTCTTCTCCGGCTTTTTGCGATACACGATAAATTCCAAAATCGGCGTCGTCACGACCGAAAGCGCGCAGATGAAGCCCGCGTTCGACACGGATGTGTAAATGACACCGTAGGTCACGCTCGTGTACACGACGACGAGCGAAAGGCCCACTACAATGCTGTACTTGACGGTCTCGCGGCTCGCGTGGAAGACGTTTTTGCGAAACACGAATCCCAGCACGACAAACGCCGTCAAAAAGCGGAAGGCGTTGAGCGTCAACGGCTGCATATCCCTCAGACAGATCGCCGTCAGGCAGTTGGAAATGCCCCAGAAGCTCGTCGCCAGCAGCAGCATGAGATCTGCCCTGCGCTGATGTTCCATTGGTTTTCCCTCTCTCTTCTTAAAATCTCTCTTCTCTCATTTGTCAAACGGGCGCCTTGCGGCGTCCGTTTGATCAGTTGATTTTATCATGTCTATTAGGTTTTCGCAAGTGGCATGAGAAAAGAAAATGTAAGAATATAGATGCGCACGCTTTACTCTTTTTATTCACCAAAACCGCGGAGAGAGGCGGGAAAACCCACCTCTCTCCGCTCCGCGTCAAATCTTCTGCACCGGCGGCAAAAAGCCGCGCTTGGCGTTCTCCTCTGTGTCGTCCGACTCGTCGTAGGCATCATACGGCGCGGACGGGTCATGCACTTTCTTCTTGAACAGCGAGCAGAGCTTATCGCGGTGCGCAAAGGCGAAGTAGCGATCGTCCGTCCAGCCGGTGTGTCCTGTCAGGATGACGGGCCGCAGGCCGCGCGTGCGAAGCTTCTGCTCCAACTCCGCCAGCGACTTGACTGCGAGCTTGTTGCTCTCCGCCAGCGCGGAAATGAAGCTGTAACCGCCGTCCGCGCCGAACCAGATCGTATCGCCCGTGAAGAGGTACCTGTCGTCAATGAGGTACACCATATGCCCCCACGTGTGGCCAGGGGCCAAAAAGCATTCGATCTTGATGCCGCCGATCTTGAAGACCTCTCCGTCGTGCAGCAGCACCTTTTCGTTGTTAATGGTCACCTGCGGCAGCTTGTAGAGGTGGTAGATCACCTTGCGGCGCACCTCGCCGGTGAGATATTTGTTCTCGATCTCGCCGATATAGAGCTTCGCGTCACGGAAAAGGCCGGGGCTGTCCGCCTCCACCGCGCCGACATGGTCGGTGTCCTGATGGGTGATGAGGATATGGCGGATGGACTTCGGGTCGATGCCGAGCCAGCCCATCTTTTCCTCAAGACGGTCATAGTTGTAGCCCGCGTCGACCATGATGGTCGTCTCGCCCTTGCGGTAGAAAAAGATGTTCGCCACCCATTCGCGCACGCAGGCGACATGCTCATCGATCCAGCCGGTATTGAGCGGCTTGAAGATTTCCTTGCCGCGGTACATCTTGCTCATTTCTTTTTTCTGAAATTCGGTAGCTTGCTTGGACACGGCAGATTCCTCCCTGTTTTGATTTTTAGTTTAACATCTCTAACTTCAAGTGATAAAAAGCCGCACGCGGCGTTTACGCCCGCGGAAACAGCTCTTCGCACGCGCCGCGCGTCAGCGTTTCAAGCACCTGCGGATACAGCGCGCCGATCTGCTCCTGATGCGACACCGTAAGGATCAGGCCGCGGATCGTCGCAGCGGCGAGCGCGATACCGCCGCGCGGGGTCAGGCCGCTCTCTTCCAAAAGGTCGCGGATATGTACCTCGTCGCTGTGGTAGTGCTCGGCTTTCACCTGCGCGGGGATGCGGCGCAGCAGATAGGCCGAGTCCTCCTCGATGAATTTCATCGCACCGATCTCGGATAAGCGGCTGCAGGCCGTGAGCAGCACGTTCGCGATGCGCTCGTCGGGCGGCAGGTCTTTGCCCTCCTCCAGCGCCTGCTCGGCCACCTGATAGACCTCGCTGTGGATATCCTCCAGCACCTCGAAAAACAGCAGTTCTTTGGACGCGAAGTATTTATAGAACAGTCCCTTCGAGATGCCCGCCGCCTCGGTGAGCTGCTCGACCGAGGTCTTGCGCAGCCCCAGCGTGACGGCGCAGCGGCGCGCCTCTCGCAGCAGCGTTTCGCGGATGGCCGCGTTCTCTTCTGCGGAAAAGGCCATTGGCATTCCCTCCTTTGTTGAAATTTTTGACCAATTTGGTTTATTGGTCATATTGTAGCATATTCCCTGCCGTCTGGCAAGTAAAAAGTTACTCTCATCTTTATTTTTACTGTATAAATACTTAATAAAACCATAGTTTTATCAATGCACTGCGTTATATATGCGCAGCACAGCCGCGAGGCCGGTATGGATGCGCACATCTCCAAGCCCTTCGACGTCAAGACGCTCTGCATCTGCCTGCGGCGGCTGAAGGAGAAGCAGTAAACGCAAAAAAGAGGACATTCCGATTCTTTTCGGAATGTCCTCTTCCCTTTTCTTGTCACAGCAGGCCGTAGACCTCGTGCAGATCCCTGATCTCGTGGTCGATGCGGTAACCCTCCGGCGCTTTGATTCCCTCGGGATTGTACCAGCAGGTCACGATGCCCGCATTGTCGCCGCCGCGGATATCGCTCGTGAGCGAATCGCCGACGATCATCGTCTCACTCTTCTCGACCGGTCCGATGGCGGCGAAGACCTGGTCGAAAAACTCCTTTTTCGGCTTCTCCGCGCCAAGCTGCTCGGAGAGGAACACGCCGTCCATCAGCGCGCCGAGGCCGGAGCGCGTCAGCTTCTTCGTCTGCGCGACGACCGTGCCGTTCGAGACGACGCACTGGCGCACCTTGCCGCGCAGCGACTTGACGATCTCATAGCTGTCGTCGCGGTAGACGATGGTGTCGCCCAGACGCAGCTGGTAGGCATCGTTAAACTGCGGCGCGAGGGAAACGTCGATGCCCTCCTCCGCGAAAAACTCCTCAAAGCGGCCGACGAGCACCTGCGGCTTCGTGATCTCGCCGCGCTCGAGCTTTTCCCAGTATTTCATATTCAGGACGGAATAGCGCGCGACCTGCTCATCCGAACATTCGCCAAGGCCAAACTCAACAAAAAGGCTCTGGATGGCGGCGCGCTCGGCGGCATCAAAGTCTAAAAGCGTGCGGTCCACGTCCCACAAAATCGTTTTGATCATAAGATATCTCCAAAAACAGTCAAAATTACTCTTTTTCCGCGTGCGCGGCGAGAACATCATACCACAGCAGGACTACACCCGCAACGCCGATTTTCCGCCGCTTGCAGGAAAGATCGTACCGTGATAGAATAGCGGCAACGATTTTGGACAGAAAGGAACTTCTTTCTATGAATATCACCGTATATCTCGGCGCGAGCAGCGGCAATGATCCGACGCTTGAGATGTCCGTGCGCGCACTGGGCCGTCTCATCGGCAAGAGCGGCAACGCCCTTGTCTACGGCGGGTCGAAAAACGGCCTGATGGGTGCGCTCGCTGAAAGCGTGCTGCGCGCGGGCGGCGAAGTGACCGGCGTGGAGCCGCAGCTTTTCATCGACAAGGGCTACGAATATGACGAGATCACGACGCTCATCGTCACGCGCGACATGACCGAGCGCAAGACGAAGATGATCGAGCTCGGCGACGCGTTCATCGCCTTCCCCGGTGGCACGGGCACGCTCGAGGAGATCAGCGAGATCATGTCGAAGGTGTCGCTCAAGCAGCTTGCCGCGCCGTGCATCCTCTATAATCTGAACGGCTATTACGACCACTTGAAAGCCCTGCTCGCTCACATGATCGACATGGGCCTCTCCACGCCCGAGCGGCAGGAGGGCATCTACTTTGCCGAAACGCTGGACGACATTCGCGCGATCTTGAAGATTTGAGGAAAAGCCGCCTTCGGCGGCTTTTCTTTTTGTGCGGCGCTTGACAGGCCTCCTTCGCTGCGGTATGCTAAAAGAAACTTAAAGTTACTCACTGTGCTGCAACCTAAAGCGCACTTTCATTTCAGGAGGATTTCATGGTCTACACAGTCGGCGAGATGGCGAAAAAGCTGGACGTCCCCGCTTCCACGCTGCGCTATTACGATAAGGAGGGTCTGCTGCCCTTTGTGGAGCGCTCGTCCGGCGGCATCCGCATGTTTCAGGAATCGGACTTCGAGTGGTTACAGGTCATCGGCTGCATGAAAAAGGCCGGCATGTCCATCAGGGACATCCGCCAGTACATCGAGCTCGCCCTGCGCGGCGACGACACCATCGACACGCGCCTCAAGATGTTCACGCACCAGCGCGACGTGCTGCTCGCACAGATGGAGGAGATGCGCCACACGCTCGAGACCGTGGAGTACAAATGCTGGTATTATGAAACTGCAAAGGCCTCGGGCACGATCGACGTCCCAAGGGATATGGCGGACGAGGACGTGCCCGAGCGCTTCCGCGCCATCCGGCGCGAACTCAAGACGATTCCGCAGGAGTAAAGGTAAACTACTTTTCTGCCGGCAAGCAGGAAAAGGATAAGAATAGGAAAGTAAACTATGGATCGGATCAAGAAGAATTTTGGCTTTGGCTGCATGCGCCTGCCGATGATCGGCGAAGAGGTGGATATCGAGCAGACCAAGCAGATGGTGGACGCGTTTTTAGACGCAGGCTTCAACTATTTTGACACTGCGCACGGCTACATCCAGGGCAAGAGCGAAAAGGCGCTCAAGACCTGCCTGACAAGCCGCTATCCGCGCGAGAAGTACATCCTGACCGACAAGCTGACGGCGAACTATTTCAAGACCGAGGCGGACATCCGCCCGTTTTTCGAGAGCCAGCTCGAGATCTGCGGCGTCGAGTATTTCGACTTCTATCTGATGCACGCGCAGGGTCTTGTCAACTATGACCACTTCAAGGAGTGCCGCGCGTATGAGACGGCGTTCGAGCTCAAAAAAGAGGGCAAAATTCGCCACGTCGGCATTTCCTTCCACGACCGCGCCGAGGTGCTCGAGCGCATTCTGACCGAGTATCCCGAGATCGAAGTTGTCCAGATCCAGTTCAACTACGTCGACTACGACGATCCCGCGGTGCAGAGCCGCAAGTGCTATGAGGTCTGCCGCAAATTCAATAAGCCCGTCATCGTCATGGAGCCCGTCAAGGGCGGCAACCTCGTGAACCTGCCTGAGAACGCAAAGGCCGTGCTTGAAGACCTGCACGGCGGCAGCCCCGCGAGCTACGCCATCCGCTTTGTCGCGGGCTTCCCCGGCATGATGATGGTGCTCTCCGGCATGAGCAACATGGAACAGATGCAGGACAACATCTCGTTCATGCGGGACTTCAAACCCCTCGACGAGACCGAGCGCGCCGCGGTGGAAAAGGTGCAGGAGATCTTCCACAGCAAGAACCTCATCCCCTGCACGGCCTGCCGCTACTGCACGGACATCTGCCCCAAGCACATCTCTATCCCTGACCTCTTCGCCATTATGAACACCAAGCAGATTCACCACAACTGGAACGCGGACTGCTACTATGAAGATGTCCACACCGCGCCGGGCCGCAAGGCGTCCGACTGCTTAAAGTGCGGCAAGTGCGAAAAGGTCTGCCCGCAGCACCTCCCCATCCGCAAACTGCTCGAGCAGGTCGCGGCAGAATTTGAAAAGGCCCCCGCAGCGAATTAAGCTCAAAATGTAAAATGCAGCACCGGCGAGAGAAAGATGGAAAACTCTCGCCGGTGCTGTTTGCTTGCACTGATCCTTGATCTTTATCATAACACCGCGCCGCGGTGGTTTTCTTGGTCTGCCGCTTTGGCCGTTCAGCGAGGTGGACAGTGGACCCCAGAATTTTTTGTTTGTCGCCCTTTGTTTTAGGCTATGGCTGAAGTATAACGTGGATTCTTTAAGCGAACCTAAATTTGGTGTAAATAAAGTATGAACAATTCTCGTGTCGCGCGGGAAAAATATATGTAAAAAAGCGGCGCATTTTGCGTAAATTTCCGTTTCTTCCTTGCAATAACTGCTCCTTCGGCGTATAAGAAAGTAAATTTTGTCGATTTCTTAACAAATTTGCGGCGAAATTCATACCTGCGGCTCACCTCGCACGCGATCTTGCCGCGCGCTGCTCCTCCACATTCCGAAAGAGAGCGGCGGCACCATCAGATTAAGGGAGAAAATCATGCAGAAAAAACGAGTGCTCAGCCTGATTTTAGCGTTGAGCTGCACGGCGGCGCTGCTTGGCGGCTGTGCTGGCAATGACACGAGTGATGACACTACCGCCTCCGGCGAGCATGAGGTCATCACGATGAACACTCCCTACCGCAATATGTCCCAGTTCTTGAGATGTACGGCGCGAGCTGCACAATCTGCCCCGACGGCGCGGAGCTTGTCAATGCCTTCGAGATGGTCAAGCCCGACGAATACGACGCCATCCTAATGGACATTCAAACGCCGCACATGAACGGCTACGAGGCGACGAAGGCCATCCGCGGCGGCAGAAACCCTCTCGGCAAGACCATCCCCATCATCGCGATGACGGCCAACGCCTTCTCCGACGACATACAGAACAGCATCGCCGCGGGCATGGACGCCCACATCTCCAAGCCCATCGACGTGGCCATCCTCGAAAAGACGATGAGAGGGTTTCTTACCCCCCCCCCGAATCCACAGCATGCGGACGAACGTTTGCGAGAAGCATTCATAAACTGATAACCTCACCCTAATACGCACAAAAACGGAACGCGAAAGCCGATGGCTTTCGCGTTCCGTTTTTATTTTCACCGCGTTGATTTCTATTTGTTCCTGCGGTAGCCCTGCTCGTCGCGGTACTCGGGATGCTCTCGGCAATAAGGGTCCTTGTCGCCGCAGATCGTGTAGTCGCATTTGCAGCCGTTCGAACAGGTCGTTTTGCGGATGAGACGCGCGTGAATGAGCTCCATGCCGGCAAAATCCGGATTACAGAGCGCGGGCATGACCTCGAGAAGGTCGTGCTTTTTGGCGAATTCCGCGGTCGGACAGGCGGTGAACTCATAGTAGATGGGCTGATCCTTGTCAAACGGCGCAACGTGCATCTCAAAGTCGCCCCACTTGTCGCACTGTTTTTTCGCGTTCAAAAACGCGCGGTGCAGGAGCTTTTTGCAAAGCGGCTTGTTGATGTCGATGAATTTGAGCTTGCTGAGCTTTCGGAACGACGGCAGGAAGAGGTTCCCCTCCATCTCCTCGATCTCTTGAAGGCTTGTCACGTCCTTGCAGACGACGTAATACGCCATCAGCGCGATGCAGTCGCAATTGCCGCCCGGGCCGTTGTGGAAGTTTTTCTCCCCGCCAAGGTCGGTGCGCCAGTCGCTCAAAAAGTCGACATACTGCATCTGCACGCGCTCCCAGACGGCTTCGCGCTGCGATTCCGGATAGTGGTGCGCGATCTTCTCCCGAATTTCCGCCTTGCAGGGCCTTGAATAGATCACATGGCAGGTGCGGTCAAATTGCAGCTGATCGTCGTTCATTGTCTTCCCTCCCGTATTTTTTACGCTTGCCGATATCAGAGCGTCGGTTTGCCGTGAGGTCTTCTCCCCTGTCTTACGCTCGCTGCGCTTTTTTCATCGTCACGAGCAGCCCGCCGAATATCCAGACGTTGCCGATGGCGAGCCACGCGCAGCGCAGGGCGTTGCCAAGCGGCTGGTTGCCGAGCAGCGCCGCGAGAAAATACACGAGCATGCCGAACGCCATAGAGAAGACGCAGCACCACTTCAGATACGGTGTCAGCCCCTTTCGGAATGCGACGATCTGCGTCATCACCAGCACAAAGAAGAAGATCCAGAACAGCACGAGCGGCGGCATCAGGAAGTATGCGCTGTACTGCGTCAAAAGCGCTTCGGAAAGCCCGTGTTTCATCAGAAACACCGCCGCGCACACCGACACATGGAAGCCTCACGCGCAGAACATCAGGTAGCCGAAAATGCCGGAGCGGTAGCGGTGCGCGTATTTCGGCGACTTCGCCGCCATCAGGCGGTAAACGCCAAAGCAGGCAAGTCCCTCAAGCACCACGCCGAAAAGCCCCAGCAGCGCCGCGGCAAAAAGGCCGCTGTCCGAGATAGAAGTATAGGCCGATAGCATCTGTAAAACGCCTTCAAGCGCATCGTCCTCCACGCCCCAGCCGAGGATCAGGTCACCGGCGAGGTGCAAAACGGACGCAAAAAGGCCGATGGTCAGCAGCTTTTTGATGCGCGGCCAGTCAAGCTCACGCGAGATGCCGATGTCATTGAAGTCACTCATGCTTTTTATTCTCCTTTGCAAAGTCGAGGCGGACGATCTGCATGTTCATCATGCCGTCGCCGACCTTCGATAAAAAGCGGAAGAATTTCCGTACATTTTGATTCCTCAAGTCGTTGTAGCCCAGCATGTAGCCGCGCGAGGACACACGCAGCCTATCGCTCCACGCCGAAAGCTCGCGCCTTGCGTCGGTGACGGCGAAATACGCGCCGACGTCCTTGATCTCCGCGTCCTTGAGCCATGTTTTGAGCATCAGCTTGACCGCCTTGCGGTTCGCCGCGTCGAAGACGAGCTTGCCGCCTGGGAACGCCTCCGCCATCGCGCACACGAGCGCTTTGACCTGCGGCGTGAGGAAATAGTAGAACACGCCCGCGGCGAAGAACACCGCGCCGCCGCTCGCGTCGATCTCGCGGAACCACGAGGTGTTATTTAAGTTGCAGGGGATATTCTTCTCGCGCTCGAGCGCAGGCAGGAGCGCATCGCGCACGGCGATGACATCGGGAAAGTCGAGGTTGTAAATTTTGCACGTGCCGTTGTCACAGGCGCGGCCTGTGGCGTCCAGCCCACAGCCGAGGTTCACGACCGCCGCGTTCGGGTGCGATCGCAGATAGTCCCGCACCTCGCAGGCGAGGTCGCTCTGCCGCATGGCACACTCTAAAAAGCCGAACTGCTGCATCATGCTCTGCGACTTTCTCGCGAGCGTGGAAAAATCGTAGTCGATCTCATTGATTAAACGGACAGCTGTCTCATCGCGGAACAGGTTCGGGTAGAGCTCCGAGCACATCTTGCGCCCGTAGAGCGGGATGACGAGCGTCTCCTGCACGGTGTTTTTCTCAATGTGGTACTTCATCGGTCTCTCCTTTCATTTTCCCGCGAGCTTCAGGCAGAAGTTGCAGCACTCATTCCCGCGGCCGAGCGTCTTTGTGCGGTGCCAGACGAGCTTCGGGTGCAGGTCGTCATAGGCGATGTCGTCGCTGTCGCAGAAGCAGGGGCAGAGCTCCGGACAGCCGTGTTCGACACAGGTGTCGTGATAGGGGCACTTCGTCATATCGATGCGCCAGACGCCGCCGGAGGTCTGATACTCCGTGGCCGCAAAGCCCGCCGTCTCGCCGTAGAATTTTGGCGTCAGCTTACTGAACAGCACCGGCGGCAGATGATAGAGCCCCGGAACCTTGAGCAGCTTGAAGATGGTTTTTCTTATCGTCCACGCATGCTCCTCCACATAGCCGTGGACGGTTTGTAGCGCCTCGTCCTTGGGCATGACGGTCTGCAAGGTCTCGTAGGCAGCGATGCCGGGCAAAATTTGACTTTCCAAATGGAACTGTTTTTCTTTCGACGCGTTCAGATGCATTGAGCGCAGGCGCGACAGCTTCTCGTCCAGCAGCCGATTCAATTCGACGCTCTGTTCTGGGAATCGCTGCACGACAGTCTCGCGGAACGCCGCAATGATGTAGTTCTCCTTCACGCTTCTCCCTCACTTTCGCAAAACGGCAGCGGCGGCAGCTCGTTTTGTACGATGATATGCTCCAGCATCGCCGCAAAGCCCTGCGGGTCGCGGATCTGATACTGCATGTGGTCATGCCCTTCAAAAACAGGGAAATGACCGTCGGGATAGGCCTTTCTCACTGCCTCGCGGTACTTGAAGTGGTCCTCCGTGCTGCCGAATTCGAAGAAGCAGTGCTCCTGCACTTCCTTTGACAGCGGCGGGAACGGCTTATCTTCGAGGCTGTCGGCCATCTGGCAGCGCATATTGCCATAGGTGAGCGCCTTGCCCGCGGCGATAAAGTAGGGCTTGATGGCGTCATCGTCGCACCACATGATCTTTTTGAGCGTACCGCCCTTCGACCAGTACAGGCTCTTGATGGCAAGGTACAAAAACGGCGCCATCACGCGGCGTGTGCCGTGGCTGATTTGCGCAAACTGTCCGCCGTCGAAAAACGCGTGGTCGACGGGGATTTTCGTCTGCGACAAAAACGCCGCCGCGAGGTCCGCGCCGATGGACGAGGCCACGACGAGCGCAAGACGCGTGACGCCCTGCGATGTCAAGAACATCTCCACCTGTCGAATTTCGTCCGCCTTGCTGATATATTGCTGTCCCTCGCAGTAGACGGTCGAGGTCGGCAGGATGCAGAAATACTTCTCCTGCAAATATCTTGCGACTGGCTCGCTGCTCGCGCCCGTCACGCCCATCGCGTGGAAAAAGAGCACGGCGGGTGCGTCCTTACTGCCAAATGTTTCAAATTGCATGGAAATCTCACCTCAGGATACATAGCGGCAGGCCGCCGCTCGCAGCGGCCCGTCAAAATATTTCAGTGGATAAAAAGCGTCATCACACCCGCGAGCACCGCGGCGATGACCGCCATACCGAGCGTGCCGAAGAGCCACTTTTTGCGCTTGACGCTGCTTGGAATATAGGGCTTTAAGTCCTCCGTCCCCGGGATGGTCCACATTTTCGTGTGGCCAACCCAGAAATCGTCGATGAGCAGCCGGTCGATGAGGTTCAGCACAAGGAGGATGAGCAACATCTGCCAGAAGCCCTCCCCAAAGCCCCGCGCGCCGTTCACGGTGTACACGAAGATGAGCACATAGGCGATGTAGATAGGCAGGCAGACGATTTTAAATAAGAGCTGGTTGCGATTGATCTTCTCCCGCGTCGTCAGGCCAAGCGAAATGCAGCGCTCCTGCACGTTATTTTCGTAAAGATGCACCATGCCTACCGCGCCGTTGCGGATGCCGATAGCGCACACGAGCATCAGCATTGCGCCGAGGCCGACGCCCTCCAAAATCACTTGTCCGATCATTTCTCTCTTCCTTCTATTTTTTGAGCTGCTCGACGATCATGGCGAAGTCCTCCTTCGCCTCCTTGAAATAGGGCAGCATGCAGTAGCAGTGCGTCATGCCGGGGCGGGCAGTCACGGTGTAGGGCACATTTGCCCGCTCGCACGCGGCCTTGAATTCCGGCAGCGCGCCGTAGAGCACCTCGTCGGTGCTGTAATAAAAGTGGATATCGCCGACGCCCGTATAGTCGCCGCGCGAGGGCGCGAGCATGTAGTCGGGGACGTCATTGTGCCCGTGGCGCATGAGCTCTTCGCCCTTGGCCATGAAGGCATAGTCGATGGCAACGTCACTCGCATTGAGCGCCTGCATCCGTGCGCGTTCCTCGTCGTTCCACGGCACCTCGCCGGGGGCGACGGTGATGATGTGCTTCGGCTGCGGGAGGGGCCGGCCCAGTGCGCTGTTGTGCGCGGCCATGCCCATTGCGAGCGCCGCGCCAGAGGAAAAGCCGCAGGTGCTCACGTTCCCGCCGCCGTACAGCGCGATCATTTGACGGTAGCACTCGTAGGCCATGTCGTAGCTCTCCGTGATGCAGTGCTCGGTGCAGAGGGGGTAGATGGGAAACCACACGTCCGAATCCGTTCCATAGCGGAGCTTGCGCAGCACGGCGGCGTCACCCTTGTCGGGACCGATGACCATACCGCCGCCAAAGAAGAACAAAATCGCACGTCTGGCGGGCTTCTCCGCCGCCCTGACGATCAGGCACGGGAAGCCGTTTACCATTTTCTTCTCATAGTGCGCCTTATGGTCCGTCGGCATAAAGAAGCCGCGGCCGCGGTTCGCCTTTTCGATGGCTTTTAAGAGCTCATCCTCCGGCAGGGCGAAGGCCTTCTTCGCGCCGGAGAGCTTATAAGCGGTACGCAGCAGCGAGGAACCAAAGCTCATTGTATTCCCCTCCTCAAATCAGAAAGAATAATCCCGCGAACATGATCGCGTTCGCAATATTGCTCGTGCCAACGATGTGAAACGGCAAGAGCAGCAAAAAGAGCGGCAGCGTGTTGAACACGCACACCCAGCGCGGCAGCACCGTCGTACCCGTGACAACAGTGATAAAGAACGACACCGTAAAAGTGAGCAGGCCAAAGTAGCAGACATACATCGTCACAGACGTTTTCTTAAAAAATTCCACGATGGCGGCCCGCGCCTTCTCGGTCTTGTTCATGCGCAGATAAAACCACTCCACCGCGCCGCACAAGACGTGATGCGCCACGCCCGGCAGCAAAAAGAGGATGCCGTCCGCAAGCATCAGCGCGCCGCACACGGGCGACTGCGGCAGCACCCACGCGCCAAGCGCCAGATACGCGGGCATGGCCGCCGTCATCGCAAACGCACCCAGCACCATCGAGCGCAGCGGCCTTTCCGTAGGCGTTGCGCCCATGACGGCAGAGAGTTTTTCGTTGTCGTTCAGCAAGCGAAAGTCGAATCGCCCGCCGTCCAGCAATGTGATGATCCGGTCGCAGTACAGCAGCGCCAGATGCGCCGCGCAGGCGAGCAGGAGAAGGCATTTCAGCAGCGTGACGCTCATTTTTCCTCACCCTTTCCGGCAAGGCTCTTCCCGTGCGCGGCGCTGACCTCCTGCACAAACTGCTCGGGATGCTCGCCCGCAAGACCGCCGTGGCCCAGGTCGGTGAATATCTTCACGGCAAAGGGATACCCGCTCGCTTTCAGCGCGCCGAGGTTTTTCGACAGCTTTTTGTCCACGCTCCCCTTGATGCCGTACCAGAGGTGCATGTCCGTCTTGGCAAACAGCGAGTAATCCGTCTTCTTGCCGATCAGGTAATAGTCCTGATTCCGCCAGCTTTTCCACGTCGCCCTGCCGTAGAGGATGCGCTCGGCCTCCTCGAGCGTTCGGCCCGAAATTTTGGCAAGGAATCTCTTCCGCCGCGGGCCGGGATGGCCCATGACCGCGTAGAAAAGTCCCGTGAAGAAAAAGCAGTAGACGTCCTTGCCCCATTTGCTCTTGATGTTGGGGTAATCTCGAAGTCCCATTCCGTCGGCGATCGTGGTCGTGACCGTCAGGTGCTTGTCTGCCAGCACCTCCATCAGCACGCGGCAGCCGTAGGAAATGCCGTAGAGAATGTCGATCTTCCCGCCGTAATGCTCGACCACATAGTCGCCGAGGCGTCTTGCCTCGTCCATGGGCGAAACAAATTCCGTCTCCGGCTCGCCGGGGTTGAAGCCGTCGTAGGCGACGAGCACAACGTGATACCGCTCCGCCAGTTTTTTGGCCGTGGGAAGCATGCCAAGGTAGCTCACGCCACCGCCATGCAGCATGACCATGAGCTCGGAGTGCTCCTGCCCGAATTCAAAATACTTCACACGCTCTTCTCCTTCCCCACGATGCTCTTGACGAGCGCCGCCCACTCCTGCGGGTGGCAGGCCAGCAGCTCTTCGTGCTGCATATCCTGCTCATGGATAATGGGGTGTGCGAAGTGCTGCTCGTAGCGGGCGCGGTACTTTTCGCCCATCTTGAGCGCGTAGAAGATATGAATTTCCGTCCCCGGCACGTCGAGCTTGTCGGGCAGCGGCGTGACAAGATCGGAATAGAACTGATTTTTGCAGCTTTGCTGCGTCAAATAGGGCCGCGCCCCGCCGAGTATCCGTAGGAACGCCACGCCGTAATCACCCATCTGCCGCATCTGCTTTTCCACGCGCTTTTGCAGAAGCGGCGACTTGAACCTGCCGTCGCGCAGCATCGGGAACATCAGCGACAGCAGAAGATTCGTCTGCAATTTTGCCGCGAATTTCGAGGACTGGTCCAAGTCCGAGCTGCCGAGGATGCCGTAGTCCATGCGGATGTTCCCCCTTGCGGCCAGAAGGCCAACAAACGAGCCGCCGAGCGAGCAGCCGTAGGCTGCGCGGATGTGCCCGACGCAGTTTGCCTTGAGGTAGTCCTCGATCTTCGCCGTCTCTTCGAGCATCGTGGGGAATTCCGTCCGTTCGGTCTCATCAAAGCCGTCGTAGCTGACGCAGAGCACGCGGTACTCGTCAGAGAGCAGCGGGATCACGTGGCCGAAGTTGCCCTTCCAATGGCAGCAGGTGCCCGGCAGCAGCAAAATGACCGGCGCAGTTTCTTCGCCGAACGCATAGACCTTCATCGCTCCTGACCTTGCTTTCTCACTTTTGTGCCGTGATGCAGAGCCAACCCTTTTCGCTCTTGTGAATTTGAATATTGCGGAAGCCGGTCTGCTCCAAAATGTTCTTGAGTTGAACGTCTTTATAGATTGTCATGCCGTCGATCTTCTCTGTCCACTTCTCGTCCTTTTCGTTGTCGCCGCCGCACTCGTTGCAGATGAGAAACATGCCGTCCGGTTTGAGCACTCGGTGGACTTCCCGGAAACTCTGCAAAAGGTCCGGCCAGAAGTAAATTGTCTCAAATGCGGTGACCAAATCAAACTGGTTCGCCGCGAAGATGAGATCGGCAACGTTCCCCTGCAAAATGACGCAGCGGCCATTCAAAATGGCGTCCTCGTTGACCTTTTTCGCCTTTTCGACGCTGACGGGCGAATAGTCGACGCCTTTGACCTCGCCGTTTGGGCACTTTTTGAGCATCGTCCTGATGTTCGCGCCTCCACCGCAGCCGCAGTCCAGCACGCGCGCATTCTTCGCAATCTCCGCAAACTGCAAGCCCCAGTCCGCGAGCGCGCGGTGGCCGACGTTCATCATTGCGAGCATCAGCTTCCCGCCAAGGCCCTCGGGCTTGCGGGTATTTTCAAAAAACGACATATTTTCTCCTTTTTTCTCACTTGACCCACATCACGAGAAGACCCGTGAGCATGCTGATGATGACGAGAAACAGCGACCCCGGGAAGAGCATCCCCTTCACGTGGAACCACTTCTGCGCGTAGGCCTTGTCCATGTGCTCAGTCCCCGGCAGGCGGAATACTTTCAGATGCGCGAACAGCACCCAGTCGAGGAAAAACGTGTCCCACGCGCCGACGATCAGAAAGAGGATGGCCGCGAATTCCGCGCCCGTCCAAAAGCTGTCCGCCCCGGCAAGGATGGCCCCGTACGTCAAAAGCACCGTGAACAGCACGATGCCAAAGCCCTTGAACGCGATGGTGCGGCCGCTGAGCGGCGCGACCGGAACGTGCTCGTACGTCTTGAAATATTCCTCCTGAATATCAGGCGGATAGTTGTGCACGCCGATCTCCGGATGCTTGATTGTGGGGATCATCACCAGCGCCGTGAAAAGTGCCGTAAAAACGACCGCTTCTACCCAAACCGTACTCCAAATCATGGATATTCCTCCTCACTTTTTCTCCAGCACAACGATGCGGTTGGAGATATTGCTGACCGCCGGAATCTTGCCGAGCAGCTTGTAGACCGGTGCAAATTCCGCCATGCCCTCGCACAGGCTGTGCTCTTCGACAAGGTGGAAATCCGGCAGCAGCGCGGCGAGCGCCGCGCCGTTCTTGACGCCCCAGGTGAACTTTGCCTTGCTCGCCTCGATGGACTTTTCCTTAAAGCGCTTCACGACCATCGGGTTCATCGTCTCGACAAGCACCGTCGCGCGGTCAAAGCGCGCCGCGATGACGTCGAAGATGCGCTTGACGTCGCTCTCCGATAAGTACATCGTCAAGCCCTCGATGATGACGAGGACGTCCGTGCTCGTCCCCTTGATCTCGCCGCCCCAGTCGTCCATCGCGGACATGGCGATCTGCGAGATCTTTCTGCTCTCAGGCAGGAGCTTTTCGCGCACGGCGATCGTCTCGGGCAGGTCTAAATTGTACCAGTGCGCATAGCCGCTCATGCGGTAGCAGCGCGTGTCGAGCCCGCAGGCGATGTTCACGACCACCGCACCGCCGTGGCTTGCAAGATAGCTCTTCACTAACTTATCGAGCACGATGGTACGCGCAATGACGCCGCTGTGCATCGCCGCGTCCTTGTCGGCCATCGAAAAATCGTAGTCGAGCCGGTCGATGAGCTCGACCGCCTTGTTGTCGGTGATCGCGCCGCGCGTCTTCGGCTCCTTCGCGCGGGCGTAAACCGTCTGTAACATCGTCTCCGGCACGCCGGAGAGCGTGATCTTCTCACTCATGGTGTCCTTCCTCCATCTTTTCCGCGTACTTCACCTTTTTGCAGACGAACCACGCGATGCTCTTCACATTGCCGAGCTGCACATCGGCGTACATCTCCTCGAGCCGCGCCTTTAGGCTTTGCACCGTTTCATACGGCGGGGTGAAGAATTTCATCGGCTCGTAGACTTTTTTTATGAGTCGGTCCGTCCTTCTGCACTCGCCCGACACATAGAAGCAGCCGCAGAATGTGCCGCCCGGCTTCAGCACGCGGAACGTCTCGCGGTATGCCGCCTCCTTATCGGGGAAGGCGTGGAAGCCGTTGAGCGACAGCACGATATCAAAGCTGCTGTCCTCATACGGCAGCGCGCCCACGTCGCCCTGCCGGAACTGCACATTTTGGAGTCCCATGCGCTCAGCCTTTTCCCTCGCCTGCCCCATCATGTCAGGCGAGTAGTCAAGGCAGGTGATATCGGCGCGCGGCAGCGTTTGATAGAGCGGCATCGTCAGAATGCCTGTGCCCACGGGGACCTCGAGGAGCTTTCCCGCAAAGTCCTCCGGCACACCAGTGAACGCTTGATTCAGATATTCGCCGCACTCCTCCTTGCCCATATCCCACACCAAGCGGCACACGGCCTTGCCCGAGACGGTGGAGCAGGTGATCATACCGTCGTAAAAATTGCTGCTGCCCGTCAGGCGGTAAGCATTGCGGATGTTCTCTTTTCGATCCATCGTTTTTTCCTCTTTACCTGCACATGAATTTATCGAAATAGCGGCAGAACTCCTCGGGGTAGATCATCACAAGCTCCGCGTGCGCCATCTTTGGGATACCGTGGATACGTGCCTGCGGAAAATAGTGCTTGATGAAGCGGATATTGCTCCTGCGGTCCTTCTTCTCCTCGTCGCCGTACCAGTAGGTGATCTTCGTGCCGATCTTTGCGGGCGTCTTTGGCAGAACATAGTTGTTCCCCGACCAGAAAATGTTGCGGATGGTCTGATCCGAGTAGGTCTTTAAGTATGCCTCGATGGCGTCGTATTCCTTTTTGGGGTCGTGCCCCGGCAGCGTGAATCGTTCCGGCGGAAAAGCCGCCTCTAAGATTTTGCGGTTATTCGCGGCGAGCTTGAACGACAGCATGTCGCGCGCAAGCAGCAGCTTTCGTATGAGATACGGCAGCTGGTACGGCGTGATGCCGCCGTCGATGATGGCGCGCTTGACAGGCAGCTCGCCGAGCGCCAGAAGCCGCGTCAGACACGCGCCGCCGAGTGAGCAGCCATAGGCCGCGTCGAGACAGGTGACACCGTGCGCGCGAAGATAGCCCGTGATCTCGTCGACCGTCTGCTCGACCGACGTAAAATCGCCGGGATAAGACGGTTCGTGCCCGTCGTAGACGACCTGAAAGACATGCCACGACTGCGCAAGCAGCGCGACCGTCTTTTCAAACGCCCAGACGGGTTCCGCCGTGCAGGGCAGAAACAGCAGCGTCTTTTCCTGCCCTTGTCCGTGTTCCAAAATGTGCATGTCCTCTCCCCCGTTCGACGCAATGGTAGTTCCCCAAGGCAGTTAGTTTCCTCTAACCAAATGTCGCAATTTCATCAGTTAGCTATATCTAACTGCTGACCCATAAAAATGCCGCGAAAGGCGGATTTTTATGGGTTTTATTGTAATGCTGTGCATGATAAATGTCAAGACAGCGAACGCACAGCTTCGCAGAAACATTCTCTCCATTTTCGCACCGGTGCGCCGCCGTAAGAGTCCTCATACCAAAAGAGCGCGGAAAAATCAAACCTCTCCGCGCTCTTTTCCTTTTTTTACAGCTTCCAGCCGGCAGTCTCCTTCTTGCCGCCGACGAAGTCGGCGTAGATGCCGTCCTCCTGGATGAGCTCGTCGTGCGTGCCGCGCTGGACGATCTTTCCGCCGTCCTCATCCTTTTTTGCGCGGTAGCCGCCGCTGCAATAGACCGTCGCCACGCGGGGTGGGAATTTGCGTTTGATTGCCATTGCGTCTCCTCCCCTGTTCCATTCTTATATTGCCGCCCTCCGCGGCACAAAATTCCTCTGCTTACGCCCGATAGCCGAGCGCCGTTGAGATCTGCGCCGCCGCGGCGCAGGTCAAGTCAATATCGCGCTGGAAATCCGGCGAACGCGCACTGTCGAACATGCCGACAAAGCCGACGGCGTAGCGCACCGCGCCGGAGCTGTCGCGCACGGGCGCGGAGGCCGAGCACAGGCCGAAGCGGTACTCGCCATCCTCCACGGCATAGCCGTTTTCACGCGCGGCCTGCATCACACGGAAGAGCTTCTCCCACGTGACGAGGGTCTTGGGCGTATAGGGCTCCAACGTGCGGCGCGACAGGACGCGCTTCGCCTCGTGGTCGGCCATCGCGGATAAAAACACCTTACCCTGCGAGGTGCAGTGCAGCGGCAGACGCGTCCCGACCTCCGACACGACGCGCAGTCCCACGCGGGACTGCACCTGTTCGATGGTGATGACCTCTGACCGATTCAACATCGAGAGGAACACCGACTGCCCTGTCACGCTTGCCAAATGCTGCAAATGCGGCTTTGCCAGGTCTGAAACGCTCCAGCTTGCGCCCACGGCGCAGCCGTACTCAAAAAGCCGCACGCCGAGGCAGTAGCGCCCGTCGCTCTGCTGGTCCACGACCGCGCTCTCGCGCATCGTGCTCAAAAGGCCGTGGATCGTGCTCTTCGGCCAGCCGGTCTGCTCGCTCAGCGCGGCCTGCGTGAGCGGCTGGTGCGCCTCCATCAGCAGGTCAAGCAGCCGCAGCGCCTTGGCAACGGACTGTACGGGACCGTTTTCATGGGACATCGCCTTCCCTCCTCTCGATTCGTCATTGCCGGATGAGCCGCCGTCATTTTCTTGATGACAGTATCGCGCAGGTTCAAACTAAAGAAAAGGGAAATTTCAGCAAATCGCACAAATTCCATCAGTGAGACTATCGATTTTCCGTCAAAAAGGCCCGCCGTCGCATCTGCGACGGCGGGCCTTGCATTTTCAGTTACTTCTCTTCGCCGTGGATGATATCGCCGAAGTAGGTGCCGCGGACGATCTCCTCCACGTCCTCTCCCTCGTGTCCTCTGAGGATCTCGAGGAGCTTGCTGTGCGCGGCGACGAGCTCGTCGCCTCTGCCGCTCGTGATCATCGTGCTGACGGTCTCATAGCGGACGGCGTGCGTCAGCGTGCGCACGACGCGGCTGATCTTGTCGGCCAGCGGATTTTTGCCCATCTGCGAGATCAGGTCGTGGAACTCGTTGTCCACGGCGAAGAAGCGGTCGACCTCGTTGTCACCGCTGTGGACGATCTCTTTCATCTTTTCGAGCATCGCCTCGAGCGCATGGCCATCCTCCTCGTCATACTTCTGGCTGGCAAGGCGCATGATGCCGGTCTCGACCATCTCACGCAGCTCCATCAGATTGTCGAAGGAATCCTGATTCAGGATGATGCCGTAGATCATCGGATCGATCATGCTCTCCTGGAAGCCGCTGCAAACAAAGGTCCCCTCTGAACGCTTGCTCTCCAGCACGCCGAGGTAGGAGAGGATTTTGATGGCCTCACGTACGGAACTGCGGGCAACGCCCATCGATGCGGCCAGCTCCGGCTCGGGCGGGATGCGGTCGCCGGGCTTGAGCTCTTTATTACGCATGGCGTCTGTCAGGCAGTTGATGACACTCTGCACCACAGACTCTTTTTTCAAATTTTTCACATATCCGGGCGTATCGTTCATAATTTTCTCCTTTTATGCCTGACAATATAATTCCTATATATAACATAATACAAAGTTGAGGTTTCGTCAATGAAAACCGTCTTTCATAAAAGCGGCGGGCGGCAGATGTACCAGTCCGCCGCCCGCTCATTCAGGAAGGAATCAACGGCAAGCTGCCGTTTTTTGCAGGAATTCATATGGGCGCAGGCTGCGCGAGCCGCTTTGCGTCGTTTGCCGCGGCACAGCGCCGCACGGCTTTTTTTACCGGCCGAGGTAGATGGACTGCTTGGCCAGCACGAGCTGGAGCATCAGGTCGTTGCAGGGCGTGGGAATGCCGTGCTCACGGCCGAGGCGGCAGACAGCGCCGGTGATGATACGGATCTCGGTCTCGCGGTGATGCGTGACGTCCTGCACCATGGAGCTGATGGTCTCATCAGTCATGCGGGAGACCTCATAGGCGTGCTCCAACTCGGCGTCATGGTCGAGCGTGCAGCCGCAGGCGTTCGCCACGACGATAGCCTCTTCGACCAGCATGCGGGCCGCCTCGTGGGCGTACTGGTTGCCGTCGACAAAGCCGTTCTTGGTCTCGAGCAGGGCGCTCATGCCGTTGATGGCGACGTTCGCCAGCAGCTTGTGCCAGATGGCATTCATCACGTTCTCGTGGACCTGGACCTCAAGACCGGCGGCGCGCAGGCCCTCGGCCATTTCCTCGACCTTGGCCATGGGGGCCTTCAGGGAACCCATGTTCGTCACGCCGGTGCCAGTGTGCTTGACATGGCCGGGAGCCACGGGCGTGGAGCCAAACGCAGTGTTGCCGATGATGATCTGCTCTTCGGGCACGACCTTGGCGATCTCATCGTAGTTGCCAAGGCCGTTCTGCAGGCAGAGGATCATGGTGTGCTTGTCGATCATCGGCAGCGCATTGCGCACAGCCGCTTCAAGATACTGATAGTGGACGAACACAATCAGAAGATCCACAACGCCGATCTCCTTGGGGTCGGTCGTCGCCATGGCGGGATGGAAGACGACGGTCTCGCCGGTGCCCGTGCCGGGCACGCACTCGTCGACGAGAATGCCGTTTTTCTTGATGGACTCGATGACCGGAGCATAGGTATCCAGCACGCAGACCTCATGCTCGCGGGACAGATAGCTTGCATAGCAGCTGCCGATCGCGCCGCAGCCGACAAATCCGATTTTCATGGTAAATAACCTCCTGTATCAGATAATTCTATGATGAATGTTATTTAACTGGTTTTTCTCAGCCCTTGACGAGCGTCTCGGCGATCTCGGTAATGTTCTCGACCGTCACGCCGTTCATGGCGAGCAGGCGCTCATAGGGCGCGGACTGGCCAAACTGGTCCTGAATGCCGACTCTCTTGACGATGCCCTTGCCCATCTCGGCGGCGATCTCGCACACGGCGGAGCCGAGACCGTTGAGGATGTTGTGGTCCTCGACCGTGATGATCTTGCCGACCTCGTTGATCGCGGCGGTCACAGTCTCCACGTCGAGCGGCTTGATGGTGTGCATGTCGAGCACGCGGGCGGAAATGCCCTTGCCCTCGAGCACCTTGGCGGCCTCGATCGCGAGACGAACGGTATCGCCGTTGGCGATGATAACGACGTCCTTGCCGTCCTGGATCTGATGGGCCTTGCCGATGGTGAACTCCACATCCTCGTCGTAGATCTGGGGGATGGCGTCACGGGTGAAGCGCAGATACACGGGGCCGTAGACCTCAGCGGCCTGACGGACGAGCTTGCGGGCGGAGTTGTAGTCTGCGGGCATGATGACGGTCATGTTGGGGATGGTGCGCAGAACGCCCATATCCTCAATGGCCTGATGGGAAGCGCCGTCGTTGGCGGGGGTCACGCCGCCGTGGGAGCAGGCGATCTTTACGTTCAGGTTGGGGTAGCAGATCTCCTGGCGGATCATTTCGCACATACGGAGGGAACCGAACACGGCATAGGTGACGACAAAGGGGATCTTGCCGCAGGTGGCAAGGCCCGCGGCAACGCCCGCGCCGTTCTGCTCGGCGATGCCGACGTTGATGTACTGGTCCGGCAGCTCCTTGCGGAATTCGCCGGTCTTGCAGCTCTTGCCGATATCAATATCAACGACCAGAATGTCGGGATTCTCCTTGCCGAGCGCGACGATCTCCTTGCCGAAGCCCTCGCGAGTGGCGATCATTTTTTTCTCACTCATTGCTCTTCCCTCCTCGCTTAATCGATCAGCTGGGCCTTGAGCTCAGCCATGGCCTGCGCGTACTGCTCATCATTCGGGGCAACGCCGTGCCAGCCGCACTGGTTTTCCATGAAGGAAACGCCCTTGCCCTTGACGGTGTGGGCATACAGGCACTTGGGCTTGCCGTTCTTAGAGGCGTAGCACTTGTCGATGCACGCGACGATCTCTTCCATGCTATGGCCGTCGAGCTCGAGCGTCTCCCAGCCGAAGGCCTTGAACTTTTCGCCCAGGTCACCGTTGGGCATGATCTCGTCGCAGGTGCCGTCGAGCTGCAGGTTGTTGTAGTCGACAAAGACGATCAGGTTGTCGAGGCCGTACTTGTGCGCCGTGTTGGCAGCCTCCCAGATCTCGCCCTCCTGCGCTTCGCCGTCGCCGACGACGCAGAAGACCTTGTAGTCCTTGTGGTCCATCTTGCCCGCCATGGCCATACCGACCGCGCAGGCGAGGCCCTGACCGAGAGAGCCGGTGGAGATATCAATGCCGGGGCAGCGGTTCATCGAGGGGTGACCCTGGAGCATCGAGCCCTCCTTGCGCAGGGTGTCGAGCTCAGACTCAGGGAAAAAGCCAACGCTTGCAAGGCAGGCATACTGGATGGGGCACACATGACCCTTAGAGAGCACCATGCGGTCGCGGTCCGGCCAGCGGGGATCCTTCGGGTCGATGTTCATGTACTTGAAGTAGCAGGCAGTGACAAAGTCCGCCGCGGAAAGCGAGCCGCCCGGATGACCGGACTGCGCCTTGTAGATCATGTCAATGACCTTCATGCGCATCTGCGTGGCGGTGTTTTTCAGTTCCTTGATGGAAATATCCTTCACAAAAATCACCTCATGAATAAGTTTGGTTCTGTGGTTTCTTTATACTATGTCGGACAAATGACAATTACAGTATAGCGCTTTGTCTGACAAAGTCAAGTCCTTTTTAAAATTTTCTTTTTTATGATTTTTTCTCCCGTTTTTCTGCCGTTTTGTACAAAAAAGCTCCGGACATAGCGGTCCGAAGCTTTTTTGCATAGAGAGGTCAACCCACGAACATCAAAGAGAGACTGGGAATATATGTGACGAGGAGGAGCACCACAAGTTCTGCAAGCAGGCATGGGATGATGCCCTTTGTGATCTCTTCGATCTTGATATCGCCAATGCCGCACGCGACATACAGGTTGACACCGACAGGCGGGGTGAACAGGCCGATGGCCAGGTTCACGATCATTACGGTGCCGAGGTGGATGGGATCGATGCCCAGCTGCAGCGCGACCGGCGCAAACAGCGGCGTGAAGATGTAGAGCGCGGAGGTGGAATCGAGGAAGCAGCCTGCGATCAGCAGCACGATGTTGACGATGATAAAGAAGATGACGGTGCTGCCGCCGGTGATGTTCAGCATGAAGTCCTTGATGGCAAGGTCAAGTCTTGCGCGGGTCAGAACATAGCCGAACAGCGTTGCGCCCATGGTGATGAACATGACGGTGGCGGTAGTGGAGCAGGAATCGACGAGGATGTCCTTCATCTTCTTGAAGTCGATCTCATGGTAGATGAACACACCCACGATCAGTCCGTAGAACACGGAGACCGCAGCGGCTTCCGTCGGGGTGAACACGCTGCCGTAGATACCGCCAAGGATGATGACGGGCATCAGAAGGCCCCAGAAGGCGTCCTTGAACGCAGCCAGGCGCTCCTTGCCACTGGCCTTGGGCAGGACCTTGAGGTCCATCCTGCGGCCCATGAGCATGGCGGCCACGATCAGGCCGAGACCCATCAGAAGGCCGGGTACAACGCCGGAGACGAACAGGTCCGTGATGGAGGCGTCCGCGATGGAGCCGTACACAACGAAGGTGATGGACGGCGGGATGACGACGCCGATCGCGCCGCCTGCGGCCATCAGCGCGCAGGAAAACGAAGCGGGATAGCCGGCCTTGACGAGCGCCGGGATCATGATGAGGCCCAGAGCCGCGACCGTTGCCGGACCCGAACCGGAAATAGCAGCGAAGAAGCAGGAGACGACCACGCAGACCATCGCCATGCCGCCGCGGATGTGACCGAGGCACTTTTCCGCCAGATTGATGAGGCGGCCGGAGATACCGGCCTTCTCCATCACGTTGCCGGACAGGATGAAAAATGGGATGGCCAGCAGGACAAACTTACTGCTCGCCGAAGAGCACAGACGGGGCAGAACGCTCATGATGGCCTCGAGCGGCTTGCCTGCACCCTGCACAAGGATCGCGCTCACGCTGGACATACCGAGGCAGACCGCGATAGGTGCGCCGAGCGCCAGCAGCAATACAAAAACACCCAGTAAAACGATACCTACCATTTATTTGTCCTCCTCTGCCTTGAATTCCTTATACATCTGCACCATGGTCTGCAAAAAAGCCATCATGGCAAACGCTGCGCCGACGGGGACAAACGAGCCGTAAATCCACTCAGGCCACTGCATCGTGGCGGTCTCCTGACCCATCTGATACTGGCTGATGACCATCTGGATGCCAAAAATGACAATCAGGAGGCAGAACAGCGCAGAAATGGCATACATGACCATGCTGATGATCAGGCGTGCGCGGGGGCTGACATGGTCGGTGACGATAGACAGGCCCAGATGCGCCTTGCGGCGGGCGGCGACGGCCGTACCCATGAAGCTCATCAGAACGAACAGATACGTGGACATCTCATCGGAAACTGCCAGCGAATTGCCGAATACATAGCGGGCGATCACATTGACGAAGACCAGCACTGCCATGATGGAGACGCAAACACAGGCTACCAATTTTTCGATCTTGCTTAACATGTCTTCCCCTCCTTAATTGATGCCGAAGGCCGCGCAGGCTTCCTCGCCGTAGCTCTGCTTCAGCTCAGCCGTCACGCCGGCGACCGCTTCCTTGAAGGCCTGGAGCTGATCCTCGGTCAGGATATCGACCTGCATACCTTCTTCCTGGAAGCCCTTGATGAGCTCATCCTCTTCCGCCTCAAGGCGGTCACGGCCCCACTCGCAGGACTCCGTGGCGCACTGCTGGAGAAGCTCTTTCGTGTTGTCCTCCAGGTTCTCCCAGACCTTTGTGTTGGCGACGAAGAGGTCGTTTTCGTAGCTGTAGTTCCAGATGGTCATGTAATCCTGAATTTCGTCCATCTTGGCAGACTTCGTCACCGAGCAGCCGTTCTCCTGCCCGTCGATGGTGCCCTGCTGGATGGCAGTGAAGACCTCGCTCCAGCTCATGGCCGTCGGGCTGGCGCCCAGCGCCTTGAAAACACCCATGTACACCGCGGAGCCGGGGACACGAATTTTAAGGCCCTTCAGGTCCTCCGGCGTGGTGACGGCGTGCTTGCTGTTCGTCAGCTGACGGAAGCCGTTGTGGAACGAGCCAAGGTACGTGATGCCCTTGTTCGCCAGCATCTCAGCGTAATACTCGCCGCCGGTGGTATCGATGACCTCGCGCGCCTGCTGATAGGACGTAAACGACCACGGCAGCGTCGCGACCGAGAGCTTCGGCTCCAGATTTGCGAGCACGCATGTTGCGTAAGCACCCAGATCCGAGCCGCCCACGGCGATGTACTCAACACCCTTGGTGCTGTTGCCACCCGCCAGTGTATCGTTTGAGAACACGTCGATCACGATGTTCCCGCCCGAGCGCTCAGACACAAGGTCGGCAAAGTGACGCGCTACCAGCGAGTCGATCTGCGTATCCGTTCCGTTGACTGCCATGGAGAGGTTGATCTTTTGATATTCGCCGCTCTCCCCATTGTTTGTTCCTTTACTGCCACAGCCGGCCAGGCTTGTGATCAGCATGGCCCCTACCAGCGCAGCTATGATTAGTCTCCCATGTTTCATACACAGTTACCTCCAGCGATCGTTAAGTCTTTGTCATTTGTCCTATGTCTGATAAAGATTGAGGTCATTATATCTATCAAAACTACTAAAGTCAAGGTTCAATCTTATTTCTGGCGTTTCTGACAAAAAGAACCAATTATTTTATTGATTCGGTCAATTCTGTGTTAAAAATGTGTCAATCCGTCATTTTTTTAACGATTTGGCGGAGTGAGTCCTTTTTGTTGCAAAATACCAGAAAACGCCCCTCCGTCTGCTTGACGAAGGGGCGTTTGTTTTTTATTCTGCTCGTCGATCCAGCCGTTTCGGTAGGATAATTCCATACGATCCAACAGAAGCTCATATAACAGCTTCGCATCAGAAGAAATACCATCAAAATGACTGTCGGTAACTAACAATTTGGGGATACTGAAAAAAGCGTATTGTTCACCAGTGTGTCCGTAGTAATAGGGCAAATTTAGCGGTAGCCTCATGTCTTTTATCACTTCCCTGATATATAAAATGGCACTCAACTAAGATACCTTTTGCCTTTCGTATTGATTTCTATGGGCAAACTAACTTGTGCATCGTCACGTTTCGTCCACAGCAGATTTTGATTCTCAATAATCGCTGATAACTAAGGCGTGAGCTTGCTTCTACCTAAAAAACGCCATATCAAGGCTTGTCCAACCTTGCTACGGCGTTTTAGGTGTAATCATAGAGGATGTTAAATTATTTTAGAATTGCTAAAAGCCGCATGGTTGCGGCATTTTCTGGTTGTGCATATATCAATGGCTCTACGGGTCCCGAGGGACCTCGAGGAGAACAGGGCATCCAAGGCGAGAAAGGCGATACCGGCGAAACGCCGGTCATCACCGTCGCGTAGGACACCCCACTGAGCTACAAGCTGCACTTCCAAACCAGCGAGCAGGAGTTGACGACGCCTAATCTATTCGCGCCGTTCACCGAGTACCATGTCGACCTCTCCGCGGCAGACAGCACGCTGAATATTCCGCTCAGGGACCTGATTTTGACCTATCAGCGCGCGTCGGCCAGCGCGCTGCGCATCAGCATCGCGCCGAAGAACACCGCCGCGCCCGTTTTGGTCGACCTGCGCAGAACGACCATCTACGACGGCAGCACGATCGAGACACAGACGCTCAACGGCAGCAGCATTTCCGCAAGCATTGCGATCGACGGCACCGTGTACACAAACTCGCAAGAGACGCACAATATGCGCATCCGCCAGCAGGATCCCGTCACGAAGCTCTGACCGATGTGTGAGATCAATTCGTTCCTTTCCGCGGGCGGCGCACGCTGCTCCATCCGCATTCAGTGGAGCGAGTACGACGTGGCCTACGCCGCGCCGACGGTGTAACCACACCGATACCATATAAAGACACCGTCCGCGTTCCGGAAAGATATCCGGAATGCGGGCGGTGTTCACTATTTGATCTGAATTGTTTCTCCGTCATACACGCCTTGCAGGCATTCGCCATTTCCGATGTGGTAGGCGTAAAAGTCCTTCCTCGGGAATGCATAGGCCTCCATAATCGCCATGATGACGCCGCCGTGGACGACGAATCCCACGCGCGAGCCGTCCGGCACGGTTCGGATCGTCTCCGCAAACGCCTCGCAGCAGCGCGTTTTGAAGCCAACCACGCTCTCGCCCTTGGGGATAGGCGTCAGGCACATCGCGTCGACCCACGCCTGATAGGTGGGGTCGTCCGAGAGCTCGTCGGCGGACTTGCCCTCAAAGCGGCCAAAGTCCGTCTCGGCAAGGCCGTCCACGATGGTATAGGGCATCTGCGGGAACAGCAGTTCCGCCGTCTGCCGCGTGCGCAGCAGCGGGCTGACGAACAATTTGTCGACCGAACGTCCCTGTTTTCGCAGTGTCTCGACCTGCGCGACGCCCGCCTCACACAGCGGCTCGTCCGTGCGGCCGATGTAGCGGCGGCGGAGATTCCCCGCCGTCGCGCCGTGGCGGATGAAAAGAAGCTCGATCACAGCAGCCCTCCGATCCAAATGCCGATCAGGCCGCAGAGCTCACAGAGCTGCAAAAAGAAGCCCGACGTATCCCCTGTCACGCCGCCAAACTGTGCCAGCGCAAATCTGCGATACTTGAGCGCGGAAAGCACCGCAAACGCCGCCGCCATTCCGCCGACTGCGGGAGACATCCAAACCATCGTCGCAACTGCGGTAAGGCCGGCGAGCGCGAGCGCGGCTGTCGCCGTGCGGCGCTGGACGCCGCTTGTGAAGGCGCAGAGCATGCCGGACTTTCGCGCATTCGGCAGATTCACCGCGCACAGGCCCGACAGCGCGCGAGAGAGCACGAACAGCGGGCAAATCAGCAAAATATGCCCCGCGGCGAACACCTCGTAGGCAAAGCCCGCGTAGGCGAGCAGGTACACGCCGCCGTAAATGACCGCGAACGCGCCGCAGTTGGCATCCTTCATGATCGCGAGCTTTTTCTCGCGCGTCTGGTGCGACGAAAGTGCGTCCACCATGTCGAGATAACCGTCCATGTGGATGCCGCCTGTCACTAAAATCGGCAGGCACGCCGCGATTGCCGCGAACAGCACGCCGCTCATGCCCGTCGCCTGCGCAAGTACAGCCCACAACCAGAGCGCCGCGCCGCAGAGAACACCCACCGCGGGGAAAAAGCAGATCGCGTAGCGCATATTTTTTTCGTTCCAATCAAACTGCGGAACAGGCACCGCGCTGTACGTCGACAGCGCGATCAAAAGCGATTCAAATAATCTCATCGAGGTCTCCCTTTTCGGCAAACGGCGCGCCGTCTTTCATTGCGACCGCCGCCGCGGCGCGGTCGTACAGTCTTTGATTCAGGCCGTTCAGCGCGCGGATGTAAGCCGCCGTCTCGCCGTCGTAGCCGTCGGCGCGCAGGCCTGTGATCGTCACGGCGACGAGCAGACGGCAGCGCGAGCACAGCGCTTCGATGTCCGCGTACACGCTTGCTTCATCCCCGCCGCGCTCGAACATCGCGTTTGCCAGCAGATTCGACACATCCTCAAGCAGCACGACGCCGTCCCTTTCGACCGCCGCCGCGCCGACCTGATATGGGCATTCGAGCGTCGTAAATTGCAGGTCCTTTCGCTGCTCGCGGTGCTTTTCGATGCGCTGCAAATTTTCCTCCGAGCAGGGGCGCATCGTGGCGATGTAATAGCGCTCGCCTGTCGTGCGCGCGACGATGCGCTCGGCATAACGGCTCTTGCCGCTGCCGTTTGCACCGGAGATCATGATCAGCGTTCCCATGCGCGTTCCCTTCTCTCAGGGCGTGAACTGGTCGCCCCGGCGAATTTCGTCCAGATAGTCGTCGTTGATGCCCGCCTCGTCAAAGGTCGCCATGTCGTTGATGACAGCGCACGCAGCGTCGAGCACCTGAAAGGCGAGCGGACAGCCGCTCCCCTCGCCCAATCGCATGCCGAGGTCAAACAGCGGGCGCAGGTCCATCGCCTCCATCGCGAGGCGGTAGCCGATCTCAAACGAGGCGTGGCTCGGCACCAGGTAGCCGCGCACATTCGGGCACAGCCTGACGGCGCACAGCGCCGCCGCGGCGGAAATGAGGCCGTCGATGACCGCCGGCCGGCGTGCCGCCGCCGCGCCCAAAAATGCGCCGCACATCGCCGCGAGGTCAAAGCCGCCGACCTTGGAAAGGACGCCGACAACGTCGTCCCTGTCCGGCCGATTTACCTCAATGGCGGTGCGGATGACCGCTTTCTTTTTGCGAAAGCTCTCCTCCGTGATACCGCCGCCGCGGCCCGTCACGGCCTCGACGTCCGCCCCCAGCAGCACGGCCAGCACCGCCGAAGAGGTCGTCGTGTTGCCGATGCCCATTTCGCCGACACCGATCACGTCCGCGTCGACCGTCCTCGCGATCTCTGCGCCGGTCAGGATGGCCTGTAAGGTTTGCTCCCGCGTCATCGCGGGGCCGGTGCAGATATTTTGCGTGCCGTAGGCGATCTTGCGGTTCAAAACGGTGCTCTCGTAAATATCGGCATTCACGCCGACATCGCACATGGTCAAGCCGCAGCCAAAGTGCTTTGCCAGCACCGCAGCTCCCGTCTTGCCCCGCATCAGGTTGATGGTCTGCTGCTTCGTCACGGACTGCGGCGCGCTGGAAACGCCCTCGGCCACCACGCCGTTGTCCGCAGCGAAGACGAGCAGCTGCTTTTTATTGAGCGCATTGTGCACCCGCCCTGTGATCCCCGCAAGCTGAATGGAGAGCTCTTCAAGCCGTCCGAGGCTGCCGGGGGGCTTGGCGAGCCGTGCCTGATACGCTTCCGCCGCCGTCATCGTGCCGCGATCGAGCGGCGCGACTGCGCGCACGAGCGCGTCCACTTCCTTCTGCATGGCTCTTCCCTCCTTAAAATTCGACGCCGCGCCGCGCCGCGATTCCTCGGTCAAACGGGTGCTTGCGCTTTCGCATCTCCGTCACATAGTCGGCGGCGTCCAGCAAATGCTGCGACGGATCTCGCCCCGTCAGCACGACTTCAAGCGCTTTTGGTCTACCGCGCAGAAAGTCGATCAGCGTTGCCTCTTCGATCAAGCCGTGGTTGCAGGCGGCGACCGCCTCGTCGAGCACGAACAGATCGACGCCGTCCGCGCTCTTTCGCATCACGTCTTCCAGCAGCGCGGAATAGGCCAGCCGCGCCGCCGCTTTCGTCTGCCCGTCCATCGCCTTGAAAAAGCCGAAGTTCTGCTCGCAGCACGCGACCTCGACATTTGGCAGCGTGCGCAGGATATTCAGTTCCGACGAGCTGCCGTCCTTCAAAAACTGCGCAAACAGCACGCGCTTTCCAGCGCCCGCCGCGCGGACGCTCAGTCCGACCGCCGCGGTCGTCTTGCCTTTGCCATCGCCGCAGTACAGGTGAATCAGTCCCTGCATGCTCACACCTCCCGATTCAAAATGCGGTAGATGAGCGGCATGTCGAGCCCTGCGCGCACCGCGTCTGCCAGCAGATCGTACTGCCGCTCTTTGTAAGCCCTCGCGTCAAAGGTGCCGAGCGATTCAAAGGAAACGCCCTTTTTCGTGCACAGCGCTTTTAAGATCGTGTCGGCGACCTCTTGTTCATCGAAAATACCGTGGACATAGCTGCCGTAGACATTGCCCACGCTGATGAGCGCGCCGTGCGATCCCCTGCTGCGGCCCATGTGGATCTCGTAGCCCGCGTAGCGCTTGCCGTTCAACTCAGAGAGCAGTCCCTCGACGCCGGAGAAGACGCCGCTTGTCTGCGTCTGCACCTTTTCGCCCTGAAATACTGTTTCGAGCGGCAGGAGGCCCATGCCGTCGATTTCCGTCACGCCCGCGGCCTCGACCTGTTCGGGGTCGGAAATGTGCCGCCCCAGCATCTGATAGCCGCCGCAGACGCCGAAAACCAGCGTGCCGCCGCTCGCGGCCTTTTGGATCGACGCCTCCAGCCCGCTCTGGCGGAGCCATTGGAGGTCGGCGATCGTACTCTTCGTACCGGGAATCACGATCATATCCGGCGCGCGCAGGTCCCGCGCCCGCTCCACATAGCGGAGCGAGGCATTCTCGTAGCGCTCAAACGGCGAAAAATCCGTAAAGTTCGAAATGCGCGGCAGGCGGATGACCGCAATGTCGATGAGCCGCGGCTCCTTATCCCGCCCGAAGCGTTCGCTCAAGCTATCCTCGTCGTCGATGTCGACATGGAGGTATGGCACAACGCCCGCCACGGGTACGCCGCAGAGCTCCTCAAGCGTTTTGAGCCCCGGTTCCAGAATGGCGCGGTCACCGCGGAATTTGTTGACAACAACGCCCTTGATGCGCCTTCTGTCCTCTTCACTTTGCAGCGTGACCGTGCCGTAGAGCTGGGCGAACACGCCGCCGCGGTCGATGTCGCCCACCAGCAGCACCGGCGCATCCACCATGCGGGCAAGACCCATGTTGACGATGTCGTTTTCCTGCAAATTGATTTCCGCGGGGCTGCCCGCGCCCTCGATGACGATGATGTCGTACTCGCGTGCCAAGCTCTCATAGGCCTCCATCACCGCGGGGATAAAGTCGCGCTTTCTGCGATAGTATTCCATCGCGGGCATATTGCCCTGTACGCGTCCGTTCACGATGACCTGACTGCCGATGTCCGTCGTCGGCTTCAGTAAAATCGGATTCATGCGCACATCCGGCTCGATGCCCGCGGCCTCAGCCTGCACCACCTGCGCGCGCCCCATCTCGCCGCCATCTTTCGTGATGAACGAGTTGAGCGCCATATTCTGGCTCTTGAACGGGGCAACGCGATAGCCGTCCTGCTTCAAAACGCGGCAGAGCCCCGCGGCCAGCAGACTCTTGCCCGCGTTGGACATCGTCCCCTGGATCATGATAGTTTTTGCCATGCGCTCACTCCTTTCCCACGCTTCTGATTGCCGCGATGAGCTGTTCGTTTTCCTCGTGCCGCCGGACCGCGACGCGATACCAGCCGGATGTCAGGCCCTCGAAATTTGCGCAGTCGCGGATCGCGACGCCGCGCGCTCGCAGCTGTTCCATCAAGCCCACATCGCCACGGAATAAGATGTAATTCACCTGCGATGGGCACACCCGAAAGCCGAATTTCCTCAGTTTTTCCTCGAGCCACGGGCGCTCCGCGCGGATGATGGTTCGGTTTTTCTCCAGAAACTCCGCATCGCCCAGCGCGGCGACGCCCGCCGCCTGTGCAAGCGTCGAGACATTCCACGGCGGCACCGCCGCCGACATCTTCCGCAGCAAGGTCTCGTCCGCGCTCAGGCCGTACCCCAGCCGCAGCCCCGCCATGCCAAAGCTCTTCGTAAAGGCCTTGAGGATAAAAAGCTGTGGGAAGTCAGATAGGGACGGCGTCAGATCAACGCCGCCGTCCGACAGGCTCAAAAAGCACTCGTCGACAAAAAGCGCGATATTTTTCTCGCGGCAGATGCGCAGAATTTCTTCCAGCAAATCGTCCGCAATGAGCCGTCCCGTCGGGTTGTTCGGGTTGCAGAGGAACAGCGCGTCGATCTTTTCGCGCGCAAGAAACGGCAAAAAGTCCTTCCGCAAGTCAAAGTTTTCCTCTTGCTTGAGCGCAAAGCGCACGACCTCGCAGCCTGTCCGCCGCAAGGCGAGCGAATACTCCGAAAACGTCGGTGCGAGCTCCATCGCGCGCTTGGGCCGCACGGCCCCGCAGTAGGCGTAGATGAGCTCGGACGCGCCATTGCCGCAGAGGACAAAGTTCTTCGGCACCCCCTCATATTCCGAGATCGTCTGTACGAGTGTCCGGCAGTAGGGGTCTGGGTAGCGGTAGAGCTCGGGCAGCGCGCGTTCGATCGCGTCGGTCACGCTTCTCGGCGTGCCGAGCGGGCTCACATTCGCCGAAAAGTCGAGCGCAATGCCGCCGTAGATATCTCCGCCGTGGCGGTTTTCCGTTTGATAAAGCATTCTCTTCCCTCACAGCGAAAAAATCAGCAGCCGGACCGCGCAGCCAAGCAGCAGCGCCAGAAGCGTCGTGCCGTACATCAGCCGGCAGGCGCGCGGGATATCCTCATGCTCGATCTGCCGCAGTGCGTCGCCGATGTACTCCTTTTTGTGCAGCACGCCGTGATACCACGCGTCGCCCGCGAGGCGCACATCCAAAAGGCCCGCGCAGACCGACTCCGTCTGCGCGGAGTTCGGGCTCGCGTGCCGGTACCGGTCGCGCCGGAAGATGCGCCAGCCGTTCTTCGCGTCCAAGCCCAGAATCGCGCCCGCGGCCAGCAGAAACAGCGCCGACAGCCGCGCGGGGATGAAATTCAGCACATCGTCCGCCTTCGCCGGGACGAGGCCGATATTTTTATACGGAGGCTCCACATAGCCGAGCATCGAGTCCATCGTGTTGACGGCCTTGTAGAAAAAGCCCAGCGGCGCGCCGCCGATGGC
>ENA-ORRQ01000070-ORRQ01000070.1-human-gut-metagenome-genome-assembly--contig:-NODE-70-length-94747-cov-16.007213_pt1 | contig 94747 bp, 80 predicted proteins | sample MGYA00242177_ERZ509138 | MGnify/ENA primary metagenome ERZ509138 (study PRJEB26280, sample SAMEA2338628) | human gut metagenome | biome: human gut; feature: human-associated habitat; material: faeces... | reverse complement strand
GAGATACTGTGTCGGAACAATGTCTCGCAAAAATGGGCTTTTTAAGGGACGACTAAATAATGATAAAATGAAATCAGACTTAAATATAATAACATGCATAATTAAGCACAAAATCATATAAGTATGTGATTTATAGCATATTTAAGCGTTCAAAAACGCAAAAAAAGCAAAATATATTTCCGTTTCACGTCAAAAACTATTATATTTGCACGCTCAAAAGAAAAGTTAAGAACTGAAAAAAGTAAATTCATATAAAAATGACTAAGGCAGATATAATTGAAGAAATTGTAGAATCAACAGGAATTGCGAAAAAAGACGTTTCCGCAACGGTTGAAGCTTTCATGGAAGTTATAAAAAAGAGCTTGCTTGAAAAGAAAGAAAATGTATACCTGCGCGGCTTCGGCAGTTTTATAGTAAAACATAGAGCTGAAAAGACAGCACGTAATATATCTCAGAATACTACGATAGTAATCAAGGCTCACGATTTTCCTAGCTTTAAGCCAGCAAAAAGCTTTGTTAGCAAGATGAAAGGTGAATAAAAGCGGATTTTTAATCAAACAATATTATATAAACCATTTAAATTTATAAGCTATGCCAAGCGGTAAGAAGAAAAAAGGCCACAAGATGGCTACACACAAACGTAAAAAAAGATTAAGAAAGAACAGACATAAGAGCAAGTAAACTCTTTAAAGTCTGTAAATTCAGAAATTACAGGGCATGTCGTCACAGCCTAAAAGACCGGTGGACATGCCCTCTTCTTTGACAAAACTAAGTTCAGAAAAAAAGAAATGACCAGCGAAGTTGTAATTGATGTCCAACAGAAAGAGATTTCGATTGCCCTGCTGGAAGATAAAAATCTAGTAGAGTATCAAACTGAGCAGCGCTCAGCATCTTTCTCGGTTGGCAATATCTATATGGCAAAAGTTAAGAAACTGATGCCAGGACTTAATGCCTGCTTTGTAGATGTAGGATTCGAACGTGATGCTTTTCTCCATTATCTTGACTTAGGAAGTCAATTTGACTCATACGAAAAGTATTTAAAACAGGTAAAAAGTGATAGAAAGAAACTTTATCCTCTTTCAAAGGCAACACATCTTCCTGATTTAAAAAAAGACGGAAGCATACAAAACACGCTACGTGTTGGCCAGGAGGTTATGGTGCAGATTGTAAAAGAACCAATATCCACAAAAGGTCCACGACTCACAGGAGAATTGAGCTTTGCTGGCCGATATTTGGTTCTGATACCATTCAACGATAAAGTTTCTGTTTCTTCAAAAATTAAAAGTGGCGAAGAACGAGCACGACTCAAACAGCTCATCAACAGCATCCGTCCAAAAAATTTTGGTGTTATTGTACGTACTGTTGCTGAAGGCAAAAGAGTTGCAGAACTTGACACTGAATTAAAGATTCTCTTGAAGCGTTGGGAGGATACCATTACTAAAGTACAAAAAACAGAAAAAAGACCTCAACTGGTATATGAAGAGACAAGCCGCGTTGTAGCATTGTTGCGCGACTTATTTAATCCTTCATACGAAAATATTTATATTAATGATGAAGAGGTCTACAAAGAAGTAAAACACTACGTAACCCTAATTGCCCCAGACAAGGCAAATATAGTAAAGATGTACTCTGGTAATGTTCCTATCTTTGACAATTTTAACATCACCAAACAAATAAAATCTAGCTTCGGCAAGATAGTTAACTACAAACATGGTGCATATCTGATAATAGAACACACAGAGGCACTGCACGTTGTAGACGTAAACAGCGGAAACAGAACACGCTCCGCCAATGGACAAGAAGCTAATGCACTGGATGTTAATCTTGGAGCTGCAGACGAACTTGCAAGACAATTGCGCTTAAGAGACATGGGAGGTATTATAGTTGTAGACTTCATAGACATGAATCTTGCCGAAGACAGGCAGTTGCTCTATGAGCGTATGTGCAAGAATATGCAAAAAGACCGTGCACGCCACAACATTTTACCATTGAGCAAATTCGGACTTATGCAAATAACACGCCAAAGAGTCCGCCCTGCAATGGACGTTAATGTAGAAGAAACATGCCCCACTTGTTTTGGTAAAGGAACAATCAAGTCCAGCATACTTTTTGTAGATCAGCTTGAGAGAAAAATTGACAGACTGGTCAACAAAATAGGGATAAAGAAATTCTATCTGCACGTACATCCTTATGTTGCTGCGTATATCAACCAAGGCATTATAAGCCTTAAACGCAAATGGCAGATGAAATACGGCATGGGAGTACATGTAATTCCTTCGCAAAAGATGGCTTTCTTGCAATATGAATTTTATGACAGCAAGAAACATTTTATTGACATGCAAGAGGAAATTGAAACCAAATAAAAAAAGATGTGTCCACCAGATGGGCACATCTTTTTTATTTTATAGAATAATAAACTTAAAATCCAGACTGTATAATAATACAACTATTGAACGATTTTAAATCGTATACGGAACGTATGCTTTTCTTCATCCCAATTTGTCCCAAGAAGTTCAAAGCGGCCAATCTGTGATGTTGATCTCACATGCTTACCTATACACGGACATACATCATAATCGCCGATACGCACAAGACGCAATGTATCAGAGGCATCTTCAGGAAGTCTGTCGAGAGACACACCTTCAGGAACGTTTTTACGGTCGACATATTCAAACGTTACAGGTAAATCTTCATCTATAAGCTCATTCATTTTCCTTTCAATATCGCGTTCTTCATGGCGTGAAGGCTTATGGTCAAGAACATAACTTATTTTACTTTTCTTACGTTCGATATGAGCATTGCTAGAACGTTCACATCCAAACATACGCATCATAGTCTGATTAAGAAGATGCTCGGCCGTATGTGCCGGAGGAAATTCTTCCTTGTTATGTGCATTTAAAATATAATCTTCTGCCATGGCATTTATTAATTTGCAATTATGAAAAGAAGTCAGAAATAAGATTTACACAATAAATTTATATATACGTCCGCCATAAGCGGGCACGTTTAACTCTACCGAAGAATCAGCAACAAGCGACAAGCGGACAGAATCACCTGTAAGCAAATCTGTAGCACTCACCACCTTTTCCGGCAACTGCATATAATCAAACGCATGTTTTGGTATGTTCACACTACAAGCGACATCTCTATCAGAAAAGTTTACGACAACGAAAATAACCTCTTTGCCGTATTTTCTCATAAAGGCGTATTGACTGTACGGATTAAACCTGTCTGTATTATTATTTACATACATAAGATCAAAAAGACTGCCATCACTGACGGCCTTCTCTTTGATTGCTATATTCAGAATGTCAGAATAAGCTTTTTCAAGACGTTTCTCATCATCAGTAAGCTTACGTCTGTTCACATATCCGTGATATAGGGCCTTAACAGTCCAATAATCAAAAATCGTGGTACGACCGTCTAATCCGCTGAATCCTTCCTTATCCATACCGCGCTCGCCAAACTCTTGTCCGGCATACAGCATAAAAGGATTGTTATACAACAATGCACTTACTATTGCTGCCGGTAAAGCTTTAAAAGCATTGCCCGAAAGGAAATCGCTGGCAAGACGAAGTTCATCATGATTCTCAAGGAAATAAAGCATGTGGTCCTTTATATCATCTACGGCCTGCCACTGATATGTTATGTCTGAAGCAGCACTCTCACCACGAATGATACGACAAAGACAATCATACATCCCGACTTTATCGTACAAATAATCAAATCCGCTGCCAAGATAGCTTCTGTAAAGAGAAGGATTATAAACTTCGCCTATAAATACGATTCCGGGAAAATCATTCTTTATCTTACCTATACACCAGTTCCAAAATTCTGAAGGCACCATCTCGGCCATGTCACACCTGAAACCGTCGACACCTTTTGCAGCCCAAAACGAAAGTATATCTTTCATTTTATGCCAAGTGTCAGGCACTGGTGAAAAATGATATGAGCGGCCACCGGCATCACAATAATCAATGCCATAATTCAGTTTTACGGTCTCATACCAGTCATTAATGCCGGGGCAATTGCCAAACTGGTCATTGCCTGTAGCCTTAGCCGGATATTCACTATATGCTTCGTCAGCATCTCCTTTCAAATCAAATGAAGGAGAAAACGGAACATTAGGACAATAATAGAAGTTGTTGTCTGGATAAAAACCTTTGTTTATATCATCCGTCTCACCAAAATCAGTTGTCCCGGCAGGCTTTTTAATTGATTTGTACTGACGCGCGACATGATTTGGCACAAAATCGATTATCACTTTCAGACCTGCGTTGTGCGTACGTTTCAATAAAGCCTCAAACTCTTCCATACGTCTGTCTACATCATCGGCCAAATCCGGGTCGATGTCATAATAGTCGACAATAGCGTAGGGCGAACCTGCTTTGCCCTTAACAACAGCCGGATGCTGACGTGGTATGCCAAAAGCAGAATAGTCAGTCTTTGACGCATGACGTATAACACCAGTATACCATACGTATGTTACACCGAGTTTTTTTATACGGTGCAAAACGACATCGTCAAAAAAACTCATCTTTCCGCAGCCATTTTCGGCAAGGGTTCCATTTTCAACACAATTACAAGAACGGTTGCCGAAAAGGCGCGTAAAGATTTGATATATTACTATTTTATGATGTTCCATCATTGCGGTTTATGCAATGCCATGAGCTGAAACGGTCTTGTCGATACGGGCTATCATTCCCTGCAGAGCCTTGCCAGGACCACACTCTGTAAAGTCGTCAGCACCATCAGCAATCATGTTCTGAACACACTCAGTCCATCTAACAGAACTTGTGAGCTGAGCTATCAAGTTTGTCTTTATTTCAGCTGCATCAGTATGAGGTTTGCCGTCTACATTCTGATATACAGGACACTTAGGAGCGCTAAACTCTGTTGCCTCTATAGCTGCCTGAAGTTCGTCCTTTGCAGGCTGCATAAGCGGTGAATGGAATGCTCCGCCGACCTTCAGAGGAAGTGCACGCTTTGCACCGGCAGCCTTAAGTTTCTCACAAGCCTCGTTAATAGCCTCAATATTACCACTAATAACAAGCTGTCCAGGACAATTGAAATTAGCCGGAACACAAACATGACCTTCTTTGTTTACCTCTGCACAAACTTCCTCAACTTTCTCGTCCGGAAGACCAATTATTGCAGCCATTGTAGAAGGAGCAGCCTCGCATGCTTTCTGCATTGCCATTGCACGTGCATAAACAAGTTTAAGACCATCCTCAAAACTCAATGCGCCGGCAGCAACAAGAGCAGAGAACTCTCCGAGAGAATGACCAGCAACCATTGAAGGAGCAAAAGCATCACCCATGCACAATGCACTGATAACGCTATGAAGGAAGACTGCAGGCTGGGTTACCTTTGTCTGCTTAAGTTCTTCATCTGTTCCGTTAAACATGATGTCTGTTATCTTATAACCGAGAATGTCATTAGCCTTATCAAAAAGTTCTTTTGCCAATGGATTGCTCTCGTACAGGTCCTTGCCCATACCTACAAACTGTGCTCCCTGTCCGGGAAAAACAAATGCTTTCATATTTTTAAATATTTACTATTTGTAATTTGCGGTGCAAAGTTAACATATTTTCTGCATAAATGCAAGCGATAACATGTCATAAATCTGACAATCAGTGATTTATAATTTCTATTGATACAGCACAAGGCAAAAAGACGTGATAATCAATACAATATCAGTTATGAGAATATAGCCTTTTCAAACAATAATGCAGTACAAAAACATTCGTAAATTTTAAAGACGAAAAACCACTGATTTAGCATATAAAATTCAGCGGTTTTTGAATATTAAATCAATGAGTTTTTATTCAAAAGTCAATGGATTTGTAGTACTTGCGTATCTACTTGATTACAAGCAAGTTGCGATTTGCCGTATTTTACATTGCAAAAGACGGCAAATTAAGAGCTGAAAGGTATCCTTTTACATCATAAAACGGCATCTATTGCAATGAGAAACAACGGCCTATAATTTTCAATACAAAATTACTATAAAACAAGCACTCAATGCAAGATGAGATTTAATAATATATTTTCAAAAAAAGAAACAAGGATAAAGTAATAAAATTTTTACATACAGACAAGAATAATAGTTACAAATACAAATCCACTAAATCCAATACACCCACCCTACTCCATGCGACAAGCCAACAAACAAAAAAAAGAAACTGTTACTACAATATAAATGGCATAACCATCAAAATATAATATGAGTATGACATACCATAATCTCCGAATTCATAAATTGAATATGTTTCAACACTCTATTAGGAGTTATGCTGACACCGTAAAAGCAAGAGTAACAATAAATGCAATAAATCACAAAACATTATTTTCACATCAGACATTGTTTTTTCCAGAAATTCTTCGTTTATTTTCATTTTTTTATTAATTTTGCCTTAGTTCTAATTTTATATTATTTTATACCTATGGCTTATAATAATAATCACTTGGTCATAATGGCTGGTGGAGTTGGCAGCCGCTTTTGGCCGATGAGTACAACAGAAAAACCAAAACAGTTTATAGATGTATTAGGTGTGGGACGCTCCTTGCTGCAGCTTACTTTTGACAGATTCAAAGGAATTTGCTTGCCGGAGAATGTTTGGGTTGTAACTAACCGAAGCTATAAAGACCTTGTGTTAGAACAACTGCCGGAGATTCCTGCAACGAACATTCTATGCGAACCTTGCAGAAGAAACACGGCTCCTTGTATTGCATATGTAAGCTGGCGCATAAAAGCAAAAGACCGCGACGCCAACATTGTTGTTACACCTAGCGACCATATAGTGACAAACTGTGAAGAATTCAAACGTGTCATCACTCAATGTCTAAAGTTCACTAACGAGACTGACGCTATAGTAACGCTTGGTATGAAACCTACGAGGCCAGAAACCGGATATGGCTATATTCAGGCTGATTTGTCTTCAAGTTCACCACGCAATAAAGAAATATTCCGTGTTGACTCATTCAGAGAAAAGCCCGACTTGGAAACAGCTAAGAAATATATTCAAAACAAGAGCTATTTTTGGAATGCCGGTATATTCATCTGGGGTGTCAGCACTATCGTTAACGCATTCAGAATATATCAGCCTGCAATAAGCAAGATATTTGAAGGCATGCTTCCTATCTACGGAACTCCACAGGAACAGGAAGAAATAGACCGCAGATTCCCTGAATGTGAAAACATATCTGTTGACTATGCTATCATGGAGAAAGCCGAAGAAATATTTGTTTGTCCGGCTGACTTCGGTTGGAGCGACCTTGGCACATGGGGCTCGCTGTTAGTACAGACGAAAAAAGACCTGTATGGAAATGGTGTTATCGGCGATAATGTTTCACTCTTCGACACGCATAACTGCATAATACACACATTGGATAAAAAGAAAGTTGTTATACAGGGACTTGACGGATTTATCGTAGCCGATGACGACGATAAGTTGTTGATATGCAAATTGTCTGAAGAACAGCGCATAAAGCAGTTTTCAAACGATGACAAATAAATTTGAATTCTGGAATAAGCATAATTAATGATGGATAAAAAAATAGCATTAATAACTGGCATTACCGGTCAAGACGGTTCTTTCTTGGCTGAATTTCTTATTGAAAATGGATATGAAGTTCATGGACTGCTTCGCCGTTCATCATCATTCAACACTGGACGTATAGAGCATCTTTACCTTGATGAATGGGTAAGAGACATGAAAAAGTCAAGACTGGTAAACCTGCATTGGGCTGACATGACAGACTCGTCGTCACTGATTCGTATAATAGCTGAAATACAACCGACAGAAATATACAATCTAGCTGCTCAAAGTCACGTAAAGGTGTCTTTCGACGTACCCGAATATACTGCTGACACAGATGCTGTTGGTGTGTTAAGACTGCTTGAAGCTGTACGTATTTGTGGACTCGACAAGAGTTGCCGTATTTATCAGGCATCAACATCTGAACTGTTCGGAAAAGTTCAGGAGGTACCTCAGACTGAGACTACCCCATTCTATCCACGCTCACCTTATGCTGTTGCAAAACTTTATGGCTATTGGATAATGAAGAACTATCGTGAAAGCTATGGCATGTACTGCTGCAATGGTATTTTGTTCAATCATGAGAGTGAACGCAGAGGCGAAAACTTTGTTACAAGAAAGATAACTCTTGCGGCTTGCCGTATAGCACAGGGATATCAGGATAAACTATACTTGGGTAATCTTGACGCAAAACGCGACTGGGGATATGCACGCGACTATGTAGAATGTATGTGGCTCATACTGCAACAGCCTCAACCTGAAGACTTTGTTATTGCAACCGGCGAAATGCATACAGTAAGAGAGTTCTGTACACTTGCATTTAAGGAAGTTGGAATTGAGCTCCGTTGGGAAGGTGAAGGTGTTGACGAAAAAGGCATTGACGTAAAGACAGGAAAAACACTTGTTGAAGTTGATCCTAAATACTTCCGTCCTTGCGAAGTTGAACAATTGTTGGGCAACCCCGCCAAGGCGAAAAACGTATTAGGATGGAATCCTACAAAGACATCTTTCCATGAATTAATAAAGATAATGGTTAAGCATGATATGAGCTTCGTGAAGAAACTATATATCAAAGCTCAAATGGCAGAATAAGCATGTTGGACAAAAAATCTAAAATATTCGTTGCTGGGCACCACGGACTTGTGGGGTCTGCGATTTGGAACAACCTGAAGCAAAAAGGATACAACAATCTGGTTGGACGCACACACAAGGAACTGGATTTGCTTGATCCTGTTGCCGTAAAGAAGTTTTTTGATGATGAAAGGCCCGATGCCGTAGTTCTTGCAGCCGCTCATGTTGGAGGTATTATGGCAAACTTGAACCATAGGGCCGATTTTATTTACCAGAATCTTCAAATACAGCAAAACGTTATCGGAGAAAGTTTCAAACATAATGTTAAGAAACTGCTGTTCCTTGGCAGTACATGCATTTATCCTAAAATGGCGCAGCAGCCTATGCAGGAGAACGCATTGCTGACATCAGAGCTTGAATACACAAACGAACCTTATGCGATAGCAAAGATTGCCGGATTGAAGATGTGTGAGAGCTTTAGCCTGCAATATGGCTGCAACTATATTGCCGTCATGCCGACCAACTTATATGGACCAAATGATAATTTTCATCTTGAGAACAGCCATGTGCTACCTGCAATGTTACGCAAGATATATTTGGCTAAGTGTCTTAATGAAGATAATTGGGAGGCTGTACGCAAAGACTTGGATTTAAGGCCAGTTGAGGGCATAAGCGGACAAAACACTAACGCCGAGATACTGAACGTACTCAATAAATTCGGAATAACACCGCAAGCCGTTACCCTATGGGGCACAGGCAGTCCGATGAGAGAGTTCCTTTGGAGTGAAGAAATGGCTGATGCCAGTGTCTTTGTCTTATTGAATGTTGATTTCAAAGACACTTACGCACCTGATCAAAAAGAAATAAGAAATTGCCACATCAATGTTGGTACAGGCAAAGAAATAAGCATTCACGATGTTGCTGAAAAAGTAAAGAATGAAATAGGTTTCAAGGGCGAACTGCTTTGGGACGCAACAAAACCGGACGGAACTCCAAGAAAACTTACTGATGTAAGTAAATTACATAAACTTGGATGGCATCATAAAATTGAAATTGATGAAGGTATTCACAAGCTTTACGAATGGTACAAACTTGGAATATGCATTAATCACAAGAATTAAAGTCTACCCTGATAAAAAACAAGAGGCTGCTTCAACATTTAATTGAAACAGCCTCTTATTTTTTATGCGACAGACAAATATTCAAGGTTTTATGCCACGATTTTGTCTGTCGCATGGATAATTAGTAGCAATTATTATTTGCAATACCAGCTTACAATTGTTTCATACAATTCCTGCTTGCCAGAAGTTTGTTTAGGCTCACCATTCTCCTTAGCATAAGCAACTATATCTTCAAGAGAAAGTTTGCCTTCCTCAAACTCTTTACCCTTACCTGCATCAAATGAAGAATAGCGCTCCTTAACCATATCTCCAATCGGAGATTTCTCTATCAAGTTGGCTGCATTCTCCAAAGCGCGGGCCATAGCATCCATACCACTTATGTGAGCAATGAATATATCCTCAGGATCAGTTGAGTTACGACGCAGTTTTGCATCGAAATTAGAACCGCCATTGCCAAGACCGCCATTACGGATAATCTGCATCATAGCCTGAGTTAACTCCCAGTTGTCAATCGGGAACTGGTCTGTATCCCATCCGTTCTGATAATCACCACGGTTAGCGTCAATGCTGCCAAGCATACCATTATCAACTGCAACTGCAAGTTCATGCTCAAAAGTATGACCGGCAAGTGTTGCATGGTTAACCTCAATATTAACCTTAAAGTCCTTATCAAGACCATGAGCGCGCAAGAATCCGATAACAGTTTCTGTATCCACGTCATACTGATGCTTTGTCGGCTCCATTGGTTTCGGCTCAATCAGGAATGTTCCTGTAAATCCTTTAGAACGAGCATAGTCGCGGGCAGCCTTCAACATATTAGCCAGATGGTCTTTCTCACGCTGCATCTGAGTGTTCAACAGACTCATGTAGCCTTCACGTCCACCCCAGAATACATAGTTAGTACCACCAAGTTTGATTGTTGCATCAATTGCATTCTTTATCTGAACAGCAGCACGGGCAACTACATCAAAATCAGGATTTGTTGCAGCACCATTCATATATCTCTTATGACCGAATACGTTAGCCGTACCCCAAAGCAACTTGATGTTAGTACCCTTCATCTTCTCAAGAGCATAATCTGTAATAGCTTTCATACGAGCCTCATACTCTTCGATGGTAGCGCCTTCGTCAACCAAATCAACATCATGGAAACAGAAATATTCGATTCCAAGTTTTCCCATAATCTCGAATCCGGCATCCATCTTGTCCTTTGCACGCTCTACGGCATCAGCCTTTTCGTCCCAAGGATAAACACGTGTACCGCCACCGAACTGGTCACCACTTGCAGCGCCTAATGTATGCCACCAAGCCATAGCAAACTTCAACCAATCCTTCATTTTCTTACCCATTATTACCTTTTCAGCATCATAATAATGATAAGCTAAAGGATTATTACTTTCTGTACCTTCAAATTTAATCTTTCCTATCTGTGGAAAATATTCTTTTACCATAACCATTATATATTAAATTATTAAACTTATATAATTATTTCAGATTTGTTTTTTAATGATTTATTTGCTGCAACAATTTGTCCTTCCATAAAGAATAGGCCTGCAAATACTCTGAACGATGCCTGTCATCAGGCTCAATGACAGCAAGCTTTTTCAATGTACTGAAAGCCTCCTTATTATCTTTATAAATGCCACAGCCTATACCGGCTCCTTTAGCAGCTCCAACGCTGCCGTCTGTTTCATAAAGCTCTATTGTAGCACCACTTACTCCTGCCAATGTGTTTCTAAACAATTCACTAAGGAACATATTAGCTTTTCCGGCATGTATTTTATGAATATCCATGCCCATCTGCTGCATTACTTCCATGCCATAACAGAAACTGAAGACAATGCCCTCTTGAGCTGCGCGCATAAGGTGAGCCTTACCATGCTTATTGAAATTGACTCCATGAATTGAACAACCAATTTCTTTATTTTCAAGTACACGCTCTGCACCATTGCCAAATGGTATTATAGTAACACCATCACTTCCTATAGGCACACTGGCCATCATATCATTCATGTCAGAATAAGACATTCCCTCAGGAGCCACATTACGGCGCATCCATGCATTAAGAATGCCTGTTCCGTTAATACAAAGCAAGACGCCAAGACGTTCCATGTCTTTCTTATAATTAACATGGGCAAAAGTGTTTACACGGCTCTTATTGTCATAATTAACTTCGCCCAATACGCCATACACAACACCAGAAGTACCTGCCGTCGATGCAATCTCGCCCGGATTAAAGACGTTAAGACTAAGTGCGTTATTCGGCTGATCACCAGCTCTATAGCTTATAGGAGTTCCGGCCTTCAATCCCAGTTCATTAGCAGCTTCCTCAGAAACTTCACTCTGAATGCTGAAAGTGGGAACAATATCTGCTATTAAACTTTCGTCAAAACCAAAATAATCCAAAAGGAATTTAGCGACACACTTGTTCTTAAAATCCCACATCATTCCTTCGCTCAATCCACTTATTGTGGTGTTGATCACTCCACTCAGCTTCATTGCGATATAATCGCCGGGCAACATCACCTTATATATCTTTTCAAATACATCAGGTTCATTGTCTTTAACCCATGCAAGTTTTGACGCCGTAAAGTTACCGGGAGAATTAAGAAGATGACTAAGGCACATCTTCTCACCTATACCCTTGAAAGCATTCTCTCCATAAGGAACAGATCTTGAGTCGCACCATATTATAGAAGGTCTAAGCACCTGCTGCTGCTTGTCAACACAAACCAGTCCATGCATCTGATAAGATATGCCAATAGCCTTAATATCTTCACCTTTCACTGAAGAATCAGCCATGACCTTTCTCAAGCTTAGTTTTGCATTTTCCCACCACATTTGCGGATCCTGCTCAGCCCAGCCAGACCTGACAGCTATTATAGGCGCCTCCTTTTCAGGATAAAACGCGGATGCGACACATACGCCGCTATCTGAATCAACTAATGATGCCTTAACAGACGAACTGCCGACATCAAAACCTAATAAATATCTTCCAGCCATAATATTAAATGTACTTTTATAGTAAAAACGATTAAGAGACGTGTTTCCCTATTTTTTTGTACCTAATTGTATCTTAAAGTGTCTTAAAATAAAGATAACGATAAATCATCATTATCATTCTTCTTTGGTTCCGGCTCATCATCTTCAACAAAATCAAACTGCAACTGATTGCCGGCCTTTGAAGAAAGGTTTATACGATAAACGCCGCGTACCTCTGTTTTTTCAATGATTGAATCAGGCGATTTACTATTACGAATAAGATATGCGGATACATAATGATACACATCATCAAATGTCACAACATTGAAAAATCCATTGTTGTGGTTAAAAACATGCTTTGCTATCTTTTTAACGCTCAAGCCCTTGGGGCCTGCTTCGCCAAGAACAAAAATAATATCGCGGTCGTAGTTCATAGTATTACAAAATAAAAAAGGACCGGTAAGCTAATATTACCAGCCCTTTTTAAATATTCTTTCTACAGATTAAGCTAATGTAATCTTATTCTCTGCATCCTTAATCTTACCCTCTTTAAAGAGCCAGCCCATACCGAGCAATGTCTCTTCTGTGGTAATCTTAGCTGCTTTAGCAATTTCAGCAACACTCAAGGGCTGTTCTGCTGTAGCCAAGGCCTGATAAACATCACCAGCCTTGAAACCAACTGTTTCAGCATTAATCTCGAAAACTACCTTCTTTGCAGTACTTCTCTTCGGTGCTGCCTTCTTTTCAGCTGCCTTCGTTGCAGCCTTTTTTACACTTACGTTCTTCTCTGTCATAATTTAAGTAAAACACATTAAGATCGACTATGTCATTGACACACAATCTTTTCAAATTTTCGATGCAAATATAATGCTTTTATTCAAATTAATAAAAATTTTATCAAAGAAAAATAGCATTTAATACATTACACCGCTTTTTTATATCAATTTTCTTGACATAAATCAACCTTAATTTGCAATTCCTTAAGCTGTTTCTCATCCAGAGCAGAAGGAGCATCGAGCATAACATCGCGGCCACTATTGTTCTTCGGGAACGCAATGCAGTCACGAATACTGTCAAGACCAGCCATGATAGAAACAAAGCGGTCAAGACCAAAAGCAAGACCTGCATGAGGGGGTGCTCCATATTTGAACGCATTGATCAAGAAGCCAAACTGTGCCATTGCACGTTCCGGTGTAAATCCAAGAATCTTGAACATACGTTCCTGAAGGCGTCCGTCATGAATACGTAAACTTCCGCCACCCACTTCAATACCATTACATACAAAGTCGTATGCCTTAGCACGTACTTTTTCAGGATGATCCTCGAGCAATGGTATATCGTCAGGATTAGGCATCGTAAACGGATGGTGGGTTGACATCAGGCGCTGTTCCTCATCGCTCCATTCGAACAACGGGAAATCAATAATCCACAGACATTCAAACTTATTCTTATCACGCAGACCCAATCTGTCGCCCATCTCAAGTCGCAGGCTACACAACTGTACACGAGTCTTGTTTGCATTGTCACCACTAAGGATGAGAACCAAGTCTCCATTGTTGGCACCTGTAACTTCCTTAAGTTTCAACAATACATTTGCATCATAAAATTTATCTATGCTGCTCTTAACCGAACCGTCTTCATTAAACTTAACCCAAACGAGTCCCTTTGCGCCAATCTGCGGTTTCTTTACGAAGTCCGTCAACTGGTCTATCTGTTTTCTTGTGTATGAAGCGCATCCAGGAACACAGATACCGCCAATATACTCCGCATTGTTAAACACTTCAAATGAGCCTGTACCCTTAAGTGTATCCATAAGTTCAACGAACTCCATGCCGAAACGCAAGTCAGGCTTATCACTTCCGAATCTGCGCATAGCCTCATGCCATGTCATCTGCTGAAGTTTTGCGGGAAGTTCAACACCACGTATCTCCTTAAACAAATGACGCGCCATATCTTCAAACAGATTGATGACATCATCCTGATCAACAAACGACATCTCACAGTCTATCTGAGTAAACTCAGGCTGACGGTCTGCACGTAAATCCTCATCACGGAAACATTTTGCTATCTGGAAATATCTGTCGAAACCGCTCACCATCAATAGCTGTTTTAACGTCTGCGGGCTTTGTGGCAAAGCATAGAATTGTCCGGGATTCATACGTGAGGGCACAACAAAGTCGCGAGCACCTTCAGGTGTACTACCTATTAATATAGGTGTCTCCACTTCAATAAAGTCTTTTGAATCCAAGAAATTACGTATCAATATCGTCATACGGTGACGCAGTTCAAGATTTTTACGCACACATGAACGGCGCAAATCCAGATAACGATATTTCATTCTTATATCATCACCGCCATCCGTATTGTCTTCAATTGTAAACGGAGGCGTAAGGCTCTCACTCAACACATTAAGCTCAGAGACGATAATTTCAATTTCTCCTGTAGGCAAATTTTTGTTTTTACTTTCGCGTTCGTTTACGCATCCTGTTGCCTGAATACAAAACTCTCGTCCCAGTTTGTTGGCTGCGGCACACAATTCCGCATTGTCATTTTCGTTAAAGACCAGCTGAGTTATACCATAGCGGTCGCGGATGTCCACAAAGGTCATGCCGCCCATTTTACGGAGACGCTGAACCCATCCAGCCAGAGTTACAGTCTTGCCTGCATCTGCCAGGCGCAACTCTCCACATGTATTTGTTCTGTACATAAACTTACAAATTCTTTAATCTAAGTGCAAAAGTACAAAAAATGGCTGAATGAACAAATTTTATTGCCTAAAAGTAAACTCATATTTAGCTATACGACATTATCGAAATATCAATATACCATTTTACGGCATTTCGCCATGCGGACAAATGGTTATCAAAATAAAATCATCCGACTAAAGGCTATGGTATGTTATATACAGAATTTATAATGAATCTGATAAAATTGCATGACAAATAAGTCTTCAATTAATTAAGGATATTCTGCATCGTAATCAAGAAAACTTTTTTAAAAATACGCCTCAAAAGTGACATTTTTCAAGAATAATTTAGAATTTTGCTAAATCAGTTGCATAAAATCGGCTATTTTCATATAGCATTAATAATCAACCACTTAACTCTTTCCATCAAATAATCAGATAAATTTTTACATGCAATTTAGGGCATATTACAATGCAAAAGCATAGCTTTTAGGTCGCAAAAGCTATGCTTTTACAACTCTAAATCAATGAAAATACCGGAAACAAACAGCCATTTTCTAAGTATTAGCGCTTTCATACAGTTAAAATATATTACAAAACAATCAACAACGGGCCCATGCATTAACATCTATTATACATCGAATTCTATTTTCAAGAAAACCCGCCAACGATTTTTGTTTAATATTTTTCTAAACAGACAACAAAATAATTTATAAGAGCCACTTCTTATTACAAGTTTAAAAAAGGCCACAATATTATTATACAATCTCAATTAAAAATTAACCATAAAAGAAATCAGAATATTAAATTTAAGCCGTGGATGTTTTTACAACCGAAACAAAAGACTCACGCATCAAATACTACACAATATTTTTACATTATCAGCCAAATCATATCTACGAAAGTTCCTATAAGCCACGAGATTATGCCAATTAAAAATTAATTAACACAAAAAGTACCCCTCTATGTGTATTTTATAAAAAAAAGATGTAATTTTGCTCCAAAAATATTATATAAATACATAAAAATGAAAAAGATTTTATTCATTTCAATGATGCTGATATTATGTTTAGGCAGCATATCAGCACAAAAGGTTGCAGAGATAAAGTTTGACAAACAGACTTATAATTTCGGCAAATTTTCAGAAAGCAACCCTGTGCAAAAATGCACATTCACTTTCACCAACGTGGGCAACGCTCCACTTGTAATAAATCAGGCCATGGCCAGTTGCGGTTGTACGGTGCCGTCATACACAAAGGCTCCGATAGCCCCAGGCGCAAAAGGGACTATTACCGTAACCTATAACGGCAAAGGAAAATTCCCAGGACATTTCAAAAAGTCGATTACCATTAAGACAAACGCAAAGACCGAAATGGTGAGACTATATGTAGAAGGAACAATGGAAGAAGCAAAATAAATTAAAAGCGGAGAAATGACGAATCAATTTCTCCGCTTTTAATTTATAAAGCAAGCAAAACATTTACACTACCCATTTAATCAGAACGAATATGCGAATCCTATGGAAGCATATTCCTTAAACTGCCAATAGCCATAATGCTCATCGCGAACCGAAGAGCCATCATCAAATCTCGGATAAAGGAATATGTTTGATGAAATATATTTATTAAACTGGAATGTCAGCGTATTCTCCCATTCCAACTCAGTACGTTCATAAGTAGTATAACCATACAGACGCGTTTTCCATTTTATCATCTCAGAGAAAGCCCACGTCAGATCTATGGTAAACTCAGAACCGAAGTCATTCATCGTATGCGAACCTTCATCCAGTCCATATCGCATAGCCAACGACTCACGGCCTACATATCTGAAGTTGTATGCCAAAGGCGCAAGCTGAACCGACCCGGTCAACTTGCCGTTAAAAGCATTCACTGAATAGCTCATACCTAAAGACAAGTTTAAGTTCAATGGCGACAAAATATCAGAATACACCTCCGGATCGTTACTCTTATACCCACGCATAAACTGGGTATAAGCTATAAGCTGCAATGTATAATACCAATTTTTACTTGCCTGCAGTCCTAACTTGCCCGTATATCTTATAAGGTCTTCAGACGTCTTGATATTATGCAGCGTGTCGCCGCTTGAAGTCTGAAGTCCAAGTTTCAGCTCTAATTTATTTTCAAACTTCACCTTCTGCTTATTATTATAATTAGCCTGTAACGTGGCACTGGCCACCATAGAATAATTACTTTCACCGCCTTTATACCAGTTACCCGAAACATAGTTTTGCAAGAACTGAAGATAATAATCACCGCCAAAAGTCCAAAAGTTAGGTTTTTCAATTACAATCTCAACCGGAGCGTCAAAGTTCTCCTCTGGAGCTGTTGATTCCTGGCGAGAGTAATCAACTTTATGACGAATCGGCGCAGTAATTTCCTCATGCAGCGAACCGATTTTCTTCAAGTCTTTTTCAGATGCGACAACTAATCCCGGGTGATTTACATAAACAGACATTAATGCATCATCTATTGCCCCGCTGACATCGTCAACTCCACTATAATTATCCTTTAGTCCGAAACTATGGCTAGACACAGAGTAATAAAATGTCAAAGGTGCAAAAAACCTGAAGAAGCGCGCGTCTGTCTTAAAGTTATCTTTAAGCGAATCTTCGGCAAAAATAACAGAATCGGCTTTTATCTTATACGTTCGTAACGAATCCATGTATGCAAGCACCAAGACCGAATCCCGACTAATGTTACGGTGTATATACTTGACAGGCCGGCCGTAGCACCACATTACACACAAACTCTCAAGAAGTAGAAATATAAATAAATGCTTATGTTTCATACCATTTTTGGTTTTTGTTTGCAAAGTTAGTATTTATATTCAAAAACCGAACAACTATGGCAGTTTTTTTCAACACATACGAAACTGCTAAAATTAAGAGATTATAATTTTGGCATATCAGCATTTTTTCTTAATTTTGCACCTTGTATATTAGTATTATTAAATAACCAAAATATTATTATCGTGGCAGAGACAAAGTATATATTCGTTACCGGCGGTGTGGCTTCCTCACTTGGAAAAGGAATAATATCGTCATCAATAGGCAAACTTCTTCAGGCCAGAGGATACAACATCACAATTCAAAAGTTCGACCCATACATCAACATTGACCCAGGAACGCTCAATCCTTATGAGCATGGCGAATGTTATGTTACAGTGGATGGCCACGAGGCAGACCTTGACCTTGGCCACTACGAACGTTTCACCGGTATTCAGACAACAAAAGCCAACAATCTTACAACAGGCCGCATATACAAGGCTGTTATTGATAAAGAGCGCCGTGGCGACTATCTGGGTAAGACCATACAGGTAATACCTCACATAACAGATGAGATTAAGCGCAACGTAATGTTGCTTGGCAAAAAGAACAATTACGACTTTGTTATTACTGAAATTGGAGGAACCGTAGGAGACATTGAAGGTCTTCCGTTCCTTGAAAGCATCAGACAGCTTAAATGGGAGCTTGGAAAAAGAGCGCTCTGCGTACACCTTACTTACATTCCTTATCTGGCTGCTGCCAAAGAGCTTAAGACCAAGCCGACACAGCATTCTGTAAAGGAGCTGCAAAGTGTTGGTATTCAGCCGGATATTCTCGTTTTGAGAACCGAGCATCCTATAAACGACACCATAAGGAAAAAAGTGGCAAACTTCTGTAATGTTGATGTTGACGCCGTTGTTCAGAGTGTCGACATGCCTACAATTTATGAAGTGCCAGTCCGCATGCAAGAGCAAAAGCTGGACGAGACCATATTGAGAAAGATGGGTGAGCCTGTCGGCGAGACACCTACTTTAGGTCCTTGGCGTTCATTCTTGGAGCGCAGACATAAAGCTACAGAAATAGTAAACATCGGATTGGTAGGCAAATACGACTTGCAAGACGCTTATAAGAGTATTCTTGAGAGCCTTTCACAAGCAGGAACCTACAACGACTATAAAGTTAAGACAACATTCATTAACAGCGAAAAGGTTACAGAAGAAAATGTTGCCGAAAAACTTAAGGGCATGGATGGTATCGTCATTTGCCCAGGATTCGGTCAAAGAGGTATTGAAGGCAAGATAGTAGCCGCTCATTACACCCGAACACATGACATACCGACATTCGGAATTTGCTTAGGCATGCAGATGATGGTTATCGAGTTTGCACGCAATGTCCTCGGTTATGAGGATGCAAACAGCCGCGAAATGGACGAGAAGACAGAACATAATGTTATCGACATTATGGAAGATCAGAAAAATATTACTAACATGGGTGGTACAATGCGTCTTGGAGCCTATGAATGTATATTGAAACAAGGTTCGCGTGTGTTTGATATTTACAAGAAGGAATATATTCAGGAGCGTCACCGCCATCGCTATGAGTTCAACAACGACTTTGAACAGGAATTTGAACGTGCAGGAATGAAGTGTGTCGGCCGCAATCCTGAAAGCAATCTTGTCGAAATAGTTGAAATACCGGGTCTGAAATGGTATATCGGAACACAGTTCCACCCAGAATATTCCAGCACAGTGCTTCATCCGCATCCACTGTTCCTCGACTTTATCAAAAAAGCAATTGAGAACAAGAAAAGCAATAATTGAAATAAATAACCCAAGAAACAACTGTATAAATACAAGAAATGGATAAAAATACAATTATCGGCTTCGTTCTCATTGCGGCTTTGCTGATTGGTTTCAGTTGGTATACAAAGCCTTCAGACGAGGAAATTGCACAACAACGCAAGCAAGACTCTATCACAGCTATTGCTAAGAAGAAAGCTGAAGAAAAACAGAAGGCTGAAGCACAGGCTGAGAAAGCCAATGCGGCAAATACAGTAATGGCAGACACCACCGTCGCTCTAAATAAGTCACTGGCTGGAAAAGGACAGAATATTGTTCTGAAAAATTCAAAGCTAGAGCTTACCCTTAGCACTAAAGGCGGAACTGTGGAAAAAGCTGTCATAAAGAACTTTAAAGATAATAAAGGCAACAAAGATCTTACTCTTTTCGACGGTAAGGATCAGTCGCTCAAATTCATGCTGGAAGGTAAAGAGACAAACATTATAACAAGTGATTTGTACTTTACCCCATCGAACATCACTGATTCAACTGTTACCATGACGGCTTTAGGAGCCAATGGTAAATCTTTGGTCATGAATTATAAATTAGGTAAAGACTACATGCTGCATTTCTATTTACAGGCTAACGGAATGAGCGGTATGTTCTCGCCTAATTATAATAAAGTGGACATAGAATGGACTGACCACTGCCGCCAGCAGGAAAAAGGTTTTACTTTTGAAAACAGATACGCATCACTTACATACCATTTAACTGAAGGCGGAACAGATTATTTGAGTGAAACAAGCGAGAAGGTTGACGAAAAGATTGAAGACGCTATTGACTGGGTCGCATTCAAGAATCAGTTCTTCAGTGCAGTAATGATTGCAAAAGATGATTTCGGTGCCAATTCTTTACTGACAAGCATTCCTCAGGAGAAAGGCTCAGGCTACCTTAAGCAGTATGGTGCAAAGATGCAGACATCATTCGACCCGACCGGAAAGAATCTTACGGAACTTGAATTCTATTATGGACCTAACGATTTCAGACTGCTGCAAAAGATTGAAAAAGAAAGCACATTCAATAAAGAGCTCGAACTGCATCGTCTGGTTTATCTTGGCTGGCCACTGTTCCGTATAATCAACCGATGGTTTACCCTATATGTGTTCGACTGGCTTACAGGCATGAACATCAATATGGGTATCGTCCTTATATTGATTACACTCTTGCTGAAAGTTATAACATTCCCACTTGTAAAGAAGAGCTATATGTCGTCTGCCAAGATGAGAGTGTTAAAGCCGAAACTTGACGAAGCGACCAAGCAATATAACAAGCCCGAAGACCAAATGCAGAAACAGCAGGCAATGATGGCTCTGTATGCAAAATATGGCGTCAGCCCGCTAAGCGGATGCCTTCCTATGCTGATACAGGCTCCTATCTGGATTGCAATGTTCAACTTCGTGCCTAATGCTATACAGCTTCGAGGCGAAAGTTTCCTATGGATAAGTGACCTTTCGACATACGACCCGATTATAGAATGGAATAAAAACATTTGGCTCATAGGCGATCACCTGAGCTTAACCTGTATTTTGTTCTGTATATCAAATGTGCTTTATTCTGTAATGACCATAAGACAGCAAAGAGATCAAATGGTCGGCGCACAGGCAGAACAGATGAAGATGATGCAATGGATGACAGTCCTTATGCCTATCATGTTCTTCTTCATGTTCAATGATTACTCATCAGGTCTTAACTTCTATTATTTCATATCTTTGTTCTTCAGCGCTGCCATAATGTGGACATTGCGCAAGACCACTAATGACGAGAAACTTCTCAGTATACTCGAAGCAAGGTATCAGGAAAATAAAAACAATCCAAAGAAAATGAGCGGTTTGGCAGCAAGGCTTGAAGCCATGCAAAAGCAGGCAGAAGAACTGAAGCGTCAGAGAGAAGCTCAAGACAAGATGAGAAAATAATAATTGACATACGTTAATAACTTTAAATAGGGGCATGCACAATGTATGCCCCTATGTTCTAAAAAACACTAATATTTATGAACAAGGCAACAATCTTAGCAACCGCACTTTCAATTTGTTGTGGTTCGGTTAACGCACAAGAGAATGCGAGCTTCATTGGCAAAAACAACATCACGTTGCAAAGCGACTTGATGACACCTGAAGCTCTGTGGGCAATGGGTCGAATTGGCAGCGCACAAGCCTCGCCTGACGGGAAACACATAATCTACCAAGTAGGTTATTACAGTGTGAAACTCAACAAAGGCCATCAAGTAATCTACATCATGGATTCTGATGGAAAAAACAATAAAATGCTTACCACCTCACCAAAGAGTGAAACTGATGCCGTATGGATTAAAGGAGGACAAAAAATTGCCTTCCTGTGTGACGGACAGATATGGGAGATGAATCCTGACGGAAGCGGAAGGAAACAACTTACAAATGACAAAACCGGTATAGACGGCTTTAAATTCTCACCTGATGAAAAACATGTAATTCTAGTTAAACAGATTCCGTATCACGAAAGTATTAAGGAAAAACCGGCAGACCTTCCGTTGTCAACAGGAAGACTGATAACTGACATGAACTACAGACACTGGGACGAATATGTTGAATCCATCCCACATCCTTATGTTGCAGAAGTAACGTCCGAGGGGATTGGTGAAGGCACAGACATAATGAAAGGTGAACCATACGAGTGTCCTGTAAAGCCGTTTGGCGGAACTGAACAGCTGGCATGGAGCACTGATTCAAAGACTATTGCATATACATCACGCAAGAAAACTGGCGTAAAATATGCGACATCCACAGATACTGACATCTACTTATATAACATAGACACCAAGAAAACTGTAAACATCTGCAAGCCTGCTGATTATAAAGAGCCTGAGATAAACTTGACTAAATCAATGAAATATCAGGAAGTAAACTCAGAAGAAAACTTGAAGAACAATCCTGGCTACGACGTTAATCCTAAGTTTTCTCCCGATGGTCAATACATTGCATGGCTAAGCATGGCCAGAGACGGGTATGAAAGTGACCGTAACAGACTTTGTGTATATAACCTGAGTACAGGAAAAAAAACATACACTACAGAGTCGTTCGACTCAAACGTTGACGATTTTTGCTGGTCATCAGACTCCAAAACATTATATTTCCTTGGAATATGGCATGGATGCGAAAACATATATCAAACCAATCTTAAAGGAAATGTAATGCAACTCACTGACGGATGGTATGATTATGGATCTGTACAGATGCTGAATAACGGTAAAAAGTTGCTTGCAGAAAGACACAGCATGTCACAGGCACCTGAACTTTATATCGTAACTCCAGGCAAAAAAGAAAAGACAGCAAAGGTAGAGCAGATAACCTTTGAAAACAAACATCTGTATGACCAAATGGCCTTTGGCAAGATTCAGCAGCGCTGGACAAAGACTACAGATGGAAAAGACATGATGTACTGGATTATTCTTCCGTCACATTTTGATGAGACAAAGAAATATCCTACATTGCTTTTCTGTGAAGGTGGTCCGCAAAGCCCCGTTTCTCAATTCTGGAGCTACAGATGGAACATGCAGATAATGGCAGCAAACGGATATGTTGTGATTGCTCCTAACAGAAGAGGCTTACCAGGATTCGGCAGTGAATGGAACGAAGAAATCTCCGGCGACTGGACAGGTCAGTGCATGAAAGATTACCTGAGCGCAATTGATGATGCATGCAAGAGTCTTCCATTTGTCGACAAAGACCGTCTTGGTGCTGTAGGAGCAAGTTTCGGAGGATTCAGCGTATACTATCTGGCAGGTCACCACAACAAACGTTTTAAATGCTTCATTGCACATGACGGAGCTTTCAATCTCGAATCGATGTACACAGATACAGAAGAAGCATGGTTCAGCAATTGGGAGTATGACGATGCCTTCTGGAATAAAGATATGACAGAAAATGCTAAGAGAACTTATGAAAACTCACCTCACAAGTTCGTTGATAAGTGGGATACGCCTATACTTTGCATACATGGAGAGAAAGATTATCGTATCAATGCAAATCAAGGCATGGGAGCATTCAATGCCGCACGAATGAGAGGCATTCCGGCAGAACTGCTTTTATTCCCGGATGAGAACCACTGGGTTTTGAAACCACAAAATGGAATCCTGTGGCAAAGGACATTCTTCAACTGGCTCGACCGCTGGCTGAAATAAATTATCATTGACATAAATAACAATAAAAATAAGAAAAATAATGACAGAAGCAATTCAAAGGAAGCTGAACGATTCAGCCGCAGCGCGCTGGACAGCTTTGGTGTTAATAGCATTGGCAATGTTCTTTGCCTATATGTTTGTAGACGTAATGTCACCGCTACAATCACTCATTGAATCAAAACTCAAAGGCTGGGACAGTGGTGTATTTGGAACATATGCAGCATCAGAATATATCCTAAATGTATGCGGATTCCTTATTCTTGCAGGTATAATTCTTGATAAATGCGGAGTCAGATTTACTGGAATATTATCCACATCATTAATGGTTATCGGAGCTTCAATAAAATTCATCGGAATAAGCGACTGGTTCCAGGCCACAGCCATGTGTGATTGGCTTAATTCATGGTGGACAACACTGCCAGGCAGTGCTAAAATGGCATCATTCGGCTTCATGGTCTTTGGCTGCGGCTGCGAAATGGCAGGTATTACTGTATCAAAAGCCATTGCAAAATGGTTCAAAGGCAAAGAAATGGCACTTGCAATGGGACTTGAAATGGCCATAGCCAGACTTGGTGTGTTTGCAGTATTCTCTGTATCACCTAAAATAGCAACCTACTTCGACAATTCTGTTGTTGCTCCAATAGCATTCTGTACAGTGCTCCTCATCATCGGTCTTATTAACTTTATTGTGTTCTCTGTAATGGATGCAAAACTTGATAAGCAGCTTGGAGAGACTACTACTGATGAACCCACTGAAGAATTTAAGGTCAGCGACCTTGGCAGAATTTTCAGCAGCAAAATGTTTTGGATTGTAGCATTATTGTGTGTATTGTATTATTCAGCAATATTCCCATTCCAGAGATACGCGACAAACTATCTTGAAGTAACTCTTCATATTGAGAATGAAGCTGCTGCAGATTTGTTCAGATGGTTCCCGATATTGGCAATGATACTTACTCCGGTACTTGGCTCATTCCTTGATCATAAAGGAAAAGGTGCAACAATGCTGATGCTTGGCTCACTCATAATGATTGCATGTCACCTGAGTTTTGCACTCTTACTGCCTATCTATCCAAGCAAATGGTTTGCTCTGCTGATAATAGTTGTATTGGGTGTATCATTCTCTTTGGTACCAGCAGCCTTATGGCCAAGTGTACCTAAGATTATCGACCCTGTAATATTAGGAAGTGCCTATTCTTTAATATTCTGGATTCAAAATATAGGTCTATGTTTTGTTCCATTAATAATAGGTATGACATTAAAGGCAACTGGAGGCTATCTTGTTCCTATGCTTATATTCGCATCACTCGGTGTGTTGGCACTCATTTTAAGTTTCGCCCTTAAAGCATTCGACAAGAAAAAAGGCTTTGGCTTGGAGGAGCCTAACATAAAATAAAAAAATAGAAAATAGTAATTTAATTATCATTTCTATAAAACAAAAATAGCGTTGAATTACAGTTTTTAATTCAACGCTATTTTTATGTCAATAAAATTGGAATAAAAAAATGGACACGCCATAAACAATATTATAACGTGCCCAATATTATCCGATTAATTATATATTCCTAAATTTAATAAAACTGATATCCAATGCATTTTTTATCTACATGAACAATAGCAAATCATATATTGTCTTACTGATCGGTAAGTCACCAGAACAGAATAAAACTATCTGATATCAGCGTCACAATCGACTTAAATTAAAATGGTAAATCATCTTCACTCTCACCATCCTGCTGAGGAGGGAATGGTGCAGCTTCAGAAGCCTGTGCAGGACCGGCAACAGAAGCAGCCTGTGGTGCAGAAACAGGAGCAGTATAAGGCATACCCTGTGTCGCATTAGTCTGAGCAGATACAGCATTAGGATCTATACGTTCAACTTTCCATGCACGCAAAGAATTAAACCAACGGCCCTGATATTCATGAGCATCAATATCAAAGCTAACACGCAATTCTTCACCACTTTGAATATTAAACATCTGTATTTTGTCAGAACCAAATACATTGAAACAACATTTCTTTGGATAAGCTTCATGTGTTTCAATAACATAATCCTGTGATTTCCACTGAGTTCCTCTGGCAGATACACCTTCTCTTGCAGGAAGAACAACTATAATTTTTCCTTCAATCTCCATTTCTTTATTTATTATTTGTTCGTTGTTTTTGAATTGCGAAATTACTAAAATACTCGTAAATAAAGAAATTTTTACACGTTTTTTTTGTTTTAGATTTTGCTTTTTTGTATTTTTGTGTCCAATTAATTACGTAATGAAAACGAATAATAATATTAAATAAATGAGACTTACAATATCAAGCACGGCTTTAGCCAGCCGCTTATCGGCATTATCAAAAGTATTCAGCAGCAAAAATTCAATACCAATATTGAATTGCTACTTGTTTGAGGTCAACAATAATCAATTAACAATAACTGCATCTGACAGCGAGAACATCATGACAACCAACTTGCAGCTAGACGAGGCATGCGAGAATGGTATGTTTGCAGTAAACAATCAAACAATATTAGATGCAGTAAAAGAGTTGCCCGAACAGCCGCTGACATTGGATGTAGATATGGCTACATACGCAATAAAAGTAATATACTTAAATGGCGTTTACAATTTTACAGGACAAAGCGGTGAGGAATTTCCCAAATTCCAGTCTCTACCCGAAAATGCAACATCAATTATCATTGATTCTAAAACATTGAGCAATGATATTTCACGCTCTATATTCGCAACAGACAATGGCGAACTAAGACCTGTAATGAATGGTATTTACTTTGATCTTACACCTGATTCTTTAGCAATTGTTGCAAGTGACGGTCACAAATTGGTAAAGACAATGAATATGAGCGTAAAATCTGAAACTCCGCTCTCATTCATTTTACCCAAAAAGCCGGCAAATCTTTTAAAGAACGTTTTATTAAAGAACGATGATGACATTATCATAAGATTTGATGACAGAAACGCAAACATCATTTTCTCAGATGGAACATTATCATGCCGCTTGATAGAGGGACGATATCCTAACTATAACTCTGTTATACCTCAAAACAATCCGAACCAGCTTACAATCGACAGACTTGTATTGATTGGTGTTTTAAGGCGCGTACTGCCATTCGCAAGCGACAGCAGCCAACAGATTAGACTGCACATTGAAATGGGTAAAGTTGTAATTTCTTCAGAAGACGTTGACTTTGCCACAAGTGCAAAAGAAGAAATAGTTTGCGACTATAACGGAAGCATCATGGACATTGGCTTCAAAGGAACATCATTGATGGAAATATTGAGTCATCTTGATTGTGAAGAAGTTGTTCTAAAGCTAGCAGATCCAAGCAGGCCCTGCATCATTCTGCCGGCAGAACAGCCTGAAAACGAAGAGATATTGATGCTTATTATGCCAATGTTATTAAACGATTAATCTTACAATGAAATTAAATCTTACAAAGCCCCTGATTGTCTTCGACCTGGAGACAACAGGGCTTGATCTTGTAAAAGACCGGATAATACAGATATCATACATTAAAGTTTATCCTGACGGCAAGGAGGAACGTGGAAACCAATTCATCAATCCTGAAAAGAGCATTCCACAAGAAGTTGTTGAAATTACGGGCATCACAGATGATGACGTTGCCAATGCACCCACTTTTAAGATGCTTGCCGCAGACTTTGCCAATAAGTTTCAGGGTTGCGACTTTGCCGGTTTCAACTCTAATCATTTTGATGTTCCAATGCTGGCAGAAGAATTTTTGCGTGCAGGTATTGACTTCGACTTCTCAAAATGCAATTTAATTGATGTGCAGACAATATACCATAAGATGGAACGCCGCAATCTGGCAGCTGCATATAAGTTTTATTGTGGCAGAAAAATGGAAGACGACTTCGTTGCTCACAAGGCAGACCAAGACACAGAAGCCACATATAGAGTGCTTCAAGGTGAACTTGACATGTATGCACCTGGCAAACAAGAAGAGCCAGAACGCCAATTAAACAATGATATGAACGAACTTGCCGAATTCTCAAAGCAAAACAACAACGTTGACTTTGCAGGAAGAATTATTTGGAAAGAAATGAAAGATGCCAACGGCAACGTGCTTACAGACCAGGAAGGTAAGCCAAGAATGCAGGAAGTCTTTAATTTCGGTAAATACAAAGGCTGGAGCGTAGCAGAAGTTCTTAACCGCGATCCCGGCTATTTCAGTTGGATGCTCAGCAGCGATTTTACATATAACACCAAGCAAGTGCTTACACGCATACGCCTTAGAGAATTCAATAAGAGATAAGACTGATTAAAATAATCAATATAAATTAAAAGAATCAAAACAAGTACATCATGCTGAAAGGTAAAAAAATAGTACTCGGTATAACAGGAAGTATAGCAGCATACAAGGCATGTCTCATAATCAGAGGCTTAATAAAGCAGGGCGCTGAAGTACAAACCGTAATAACTCCAGCGGGCAAAGAATTTATCACGCCTATAACATTGTCTGCACTTACCCATAAACCTGTTATCAGCGAATTTTTCTCTCAGCGTGATGGCACTTGGAATTCCCATGTGGATATAGGGCTTTGGGCTGATGCCATGCTTATAGCTCCATGTACAGCCAGCACACTCGGCAAGATGGCTAACGGCATTGCTGACAATATGCTGATAACAACCTACCTCTCAATGAAGGCACCTGTATTCATTGCACCTGCAATGGACCTTGATATGTACGCTCATCCTTCAACTCAGCAAAACTTGAAACGCCTACAATCATACGGCAACATTATAATTGAGCCTCAAAGCGGTTTCCTTGCAAGTGGACTTGAAGGCAAAGGAAGAATGGAAGAACCCGATGCAATAGTAAAGGTACTTGATGAATTCTTTGAAGAAGACAAAGATTCCCTCCAAGGAAAAAAGATAATGATTACGGCTGGTCCTACATACGAGAAAATTGATCCCGTGAGATTTATAGGCAATTATTCAAGCGGAAAGATGGGATTTGCTTTAGCTGAAGAATGCGCAAGACGTGGTGCAGATGTAACATTAATCAGCGGTCCTGTAAGTCTTGAATGCTCAAAAAGAATAAAGCGCATTAATGTCGAAAGCTGTAACGAAATGTACAACGCTGCAGTCAGTGAATTTAAAGACGGTGATGCAGCAATATTATGCGCAGCAGTTGCCGACTTCCGTCCAAAAGCAGTTGCAGAGAATAAGATTAAACGCGAAAAAGACGACCTAACAATACAACTATGCCCCACTAATGACATAGCTGCAGAATTAGGACGCCAAAAGAATGATAACCAGTTACTTGTTGGTTTCGCATTAGAGACTAACGATGAAGAGTTTAATGCAAAGAACAAATTAGAAAGAAAGAATCTTGATTTCATTGTATTAAATTCCACAAGAAACGAAGGAACAACATTCCGCAGCGATGACAACCAAATTGAAATCATTACGAATGACGAAATAAAGAAATTCGAAAAGAAAAATAAGAAATACGTCGCTGCTGATATCATCAACGAGTTATGTAATCTTTTCAGTAAGAAGAGTTAATAATAAATACGAAAATAAAATGAGGTTGCTATTAATCATAATAAGTTGCTTCTCTTTATTGGCAAATGTCAATGCACAAGAGTTACAGGCTAAGGTTACTATAAACCACAATCAAATTCAAGGTACAGACGCAAGTATCTTCGACAACCTTCAGCAAACGCTTGAGCAATTTATTAATGACAAGCAGTGGACTTCGCTTCAATTTCAGAAGAATGAAAGAATCGTATGCAATTTCAATATAACCGTAACAAAATACGACGCATCCTCAAATCTATTTACATGCACTGCTCTGATACAAGCCAACAGACCAGTATATAATTCTGCATACAATTCAACTCTATACAACAACAAAGACGGCGACTTCAACTTTGAATTCGCACAATTTGACCAACTTAATTTTAATGAAGAACAAGTAGACAATCAGCTCACAGCACTTATTGCCTATTATGCATATCTGATTATAGGAATGGATCTCGACAGTTTTTCACCCATGGGCGGTGAAGACATACTTCAAAGATGTCTGAATCTTGTAAACAATGCTCAGAATCTAAACTTTACCGGATGGAAAGCTTTTGAAGATGACAAGAATCGTTTTGCCTTCATAAACGACTATATGGAAGGAGCAATGAAGCCTTTCAGACAGTTGCAATATGACTATTACCGCAGCGGACTTGACGAAATGGCAAGCAATGCCGAACGCGGAAGGACAAATATTACGACAACCATTGAAACCAATCTTAAAAAGGTGCATGAGGACAAACCGCTAAGCATGTTACCACAAATTTGGACAGATTATAAAAAAGAGGAACTTGCCAATATATACAACGGAAAAGGCACTCAAAAAGAAAAAGAATCAGTCTACGAAATTCTTTTTTCCATAAATGCTTCACAAAACAATTATTGGGAAAAGATAAAAAAATAATGAATATATTTCATTTCAATATAAAATGCTGAAACAGTTATATATCAAGAATTTTACGCTGATTGACACGCTCGACATACCTTTCAATCCTGGGTTCTCAGTAATTACCGGTGAAACAGGAGCAGGAAAAAGTATCATTCTCGGAGCAATAAACCTTCTGCTTGGACAGCGTGCCGATGTAAAAAGCATAAAATCAAATAATTCGAAATGTGTTATTGAAGCCCACTTTGACATAAGCCGATATAACATGCAGGATTTTTTCACAAGCAATAATATTGACTATGATGCCAATGACTGCATACTTCGCCGTGAATTAAATTCATCAGGAAAGACAAGAGCTTTCATAAATGACACCCCTGTCCCACTCAATCTCATGAGAATGTTGGGACAGCAACTCATTGACATCCATAGTCAGCATCAAAATCTGCTGCTTAATGAAGAAGATTTCCAGTTAAACGTAGTAGACATAATAGCCAAAGACAAAAGTCTTCTTTTGAAATACAAAGAACACTTTAACGCATATAAGAATGCCAAGAAGGCTGTTGACAAACTATGCAAGGAAATTGAGGAGAACAAAAAGAACGAAGACTATATACGCTTTCAGCTCAAAGAACTTACGGAAGCCGAACTGAAAGACGGCATGCAGGAAGAACTTGAACATGAAAGCGAAAAGCTCAGCCATGTTGAAGAGATTAAGACAGCACTTTATTCTGCAGGAACATCACTAAGCTCTTATGAATCAGAGAGCAACATCATCGACAAAGTGAAAGAAGCATCTCGTTCAATTGACAGCATAACAGACATTTATCCCGAGATAAAATCTATTTCAGAACGTCTGGAGAGCTGTTTCATTGAATTAAAAGACATCTCTGACGAAATAAATTCAGAAGCAGACAATATAGAATTCGACCCTTCACGCCTCGAACAGATTAACAGTCAGCTCGACAAAATCTATTCGCTTGAACAAAAATATCACGTAACAACAATAAGCGACCTTCTGAACATTCAAGATAATCTTGAAAAACAGATAAGTCACATTGACAACAGCGATGAGGAATTAGCTCAACTCAAAGCAGAAGAGGAGCGTCTGCTGAAAGAATGTGAGAATATTGCCGACGAGCTTACCGCTGTAAGGAAAGAAGCAGCAAAGGTAGTAGAGAAAGAAATGCGCGACAGACTCATTCCTTTAGGCATACCAAATGTAAGATTCTCAATAAGCATTGAAAACAAAAACATCTGTGAAGACGGTCACGACCGCGTATCTTTCCTATTCAGCGCCAATACCAGCACACCTATGCAACCTGTTGCCCAAGTTGCTTCAGGCGGTGAAATTGCTCGAGTTATGCTGTCGCTAAAGGCAATGATAAGCGGAGCAGTGAAACTGCCAACCATTATCTTTGATGAAATAGACACCGGAGTTAGTGGAAAGATAGCCGAAAAAATGGGCGACATCATGCAGGAAATGGGAAAGGCCAACAGACAGGTTATCAGCATTACACACCTTCCGCAGATTGCAGCCAAAGGCACAACCCACTATAAAGTGTTTAAAGAGGAAACAGAGAACGGCACAACAAGCCGGATGCAGATATTGGACAAGAAAGAAAGGATAAAAGAAATAGCCCAGATGCTTAGCGGATCAGAAATATCAAACGCAGCAATAAACAATGCAAAGGAATTATTAAAAACATTATAAGAAGAATGAAAAATATAGGATTATTTATCACACTTATCATACTTTGTGTATGCGGCACCGGCAAAGCACAGACTTCTGCCGTAAAGAATGCGGCTAAATCCGTATTTAAACTTACCACGTACAATGCCGACGGATCAGTGCTTGCTACAAGCAATGGCGTCTTTGTAGGAAACAACGGTGAGGCAATAAGTGACCTTAAGCCATTCATCGGTGCGGCAAAAGCAACTGTTACCGATACAAAAGGCCGTGAGATGAATGTTGAAAGAATCATGGGAATAAACGATTTGTACGATGTCGCAAAATTCATGGTCAGCGGAAAAACGACACCATTACCCATGGCACAGTCAGCCTCAACATCCGGTTCACAGGCATGGCTTGTAGGATACGCAAAGAAATCACCGACAATAACAGCCGCCACTGTTAAAAGCGTAGAGAAATTTATGGACAAGTATTCATATTACATTTTCTCGCTTACCGCACCTGAAAACACCAATGCGTGCCCGTTCGTAAACTCAGAAGGACAGGTTATCGGAATAATGCAACCGTCAACAACTTCGTCGGACATACACGCTACCGACGCAAAATTCATTGTTGACCTTCAAACTTCAGGCTTGTCTATTGAAGATGAGACTATGAAGAAGATTGGCATCCCACTAGCATTACCTTCAGACAAAGACCAGGCTCTTCTAACACTTATGATGGCAGCACAGACCAACGACTCAATCAAACATGCTGCAATAGTAAACGATTTCATCAGCCAATATCCGACATCTGTTGACGGATACACGGCGCAGGCTCAGATATATGTTAACGCAAATGAATTTGACAAGGCAGCAAAAGAAATGGAAACAGCCATAAAGAAGGCTGAAAAAGAAGACGAAGCACATTATAACTACAGTAAGATAATATACGAAAAAGAAGTTTACAAAAGCAATATTCCTTATGAACCGTGGAGTCTTGACAAGGCTTATGATGAAATAAACAAGGCCTATGCCATAAATCCCCAGCCGTCATATCAACATCAGCAGGCACTGATTATCTACGCTAAAGGAGATTATCAGAAGGCTTACGACATGTTTATGAACCTTACGAAGACCTCAATACGTAATCCTGAATTATTTTACAGCGCATCTCAATGTAAGCAGATGCTCAAAGCTCCAACAAAAGAGGTCATCGCCCTACTCGACAGCGCAATAAACAACACCGACACATTGAGAATAAGAGAGGCGGCGCCGTATTTTCTGGCACGTGCAAAGGCATATATGACAACAGACAGTTTCCGCCAGGCTGTATTCGACTATACACGTTACGAGATATTGGTAAACGGAAACGTGAACTCAAACTTCTATTACATACGTGAACAGGCAGAGGTGAAAGCTAAACTTTATCAGCAAGCCTTGATCGACATAACCCGCGCCATTGTGCTCAATCCGAAGGAGCCGACATACTATGCTGAAAGAGCATCACTCGAACTAAGAGTAAATATGGTAGATGATGCAATAAAGACGGCATCAAAATGCATAGAACTTGCACCTGAATATGCTGACGGCTATTTACTACTAGGCTTGGGGCAAATAACAAAAGGCAACAAGACTGAAGGCTTGGCAAACCTTGAAAAAGCCAAACAGCTGGGACATATCCAAGCTCAAGAGATGATTGACAAATATTCTAAATAATATTTTAATACAACCAAATACAAAAATCCCCGGTATAAACCAATGTTTATGCCGGGGATTTTTATTTAACCTATATTCATCACAACAAAAGCAATCTTATATGCATGAGTAGATTGCCTATCAATTCTACAAAGCAAGCAAAACTTTCCGACACTATTTTATTAGAAAATTATACGTCACACGCTATGACAACCACACAAAAAGTTTTACTTACATACAACATTTTAAATAGAAAATAATTTACATTATAGCAGAAAACTCTTAATTTTTAAAGCCTTCAGAATAGTGCTTCTTTTCAAGAAATAGATTTTTATCAAAATAATGGCAAAAACATCAATAATTCAATAATTATCTGATAATCAATAAATTATCAATTTCATATTATAGAATATAAAACAACAGCTATACAAAATGCCTCCTTTTGCAGCGCAAAAGCATAGCTTTTGCCTTATAAAAAAGCATCTTTTGCCAAACAAAACAAGTGAGTTTACCCGTCAAAATCAGTGTTTTCTACTCTTAAAGACTGTATTTTTGTAAAATATTGTTATATAACATGACGTTTTATACCACCATATTTAACTTACATTTACAATTAAGTTCTATTTCAAAGAAAACTCATGTCATGAATTTTTACTATTTATCACATATAGCATAATCAAATAAACATGAGAAGCGATAATGTAAAATACGTAAAAATCTGTATACATCATAATGAAATATATCAACAAAACTCAAAATAATGAATACAACTAGAAGCGAGTAATCCATCTAATAAATATATGAAAAAATACGATTACTATTTCTTCTTCAAAAAACATTCAAGGCACCAAGCGTAGTATAAAATCAGCTTGATGCCTTGAACGGTTCAATTAAAATAAGACAAACTTTACTTTAAATTATCCATATACAATTTGGCTGCATCGGCACAACGCTCACCGTCGACGCCAGCCGAAACTATGCCTCCTGCATATCCGGCACCCTCACCGCACGGAAAGAGTCCATGAATACGCACATGCTGCAATGTCTCCGAATCGCGCAAAATTCTAACAGGCGAAGATGTTCGCGTTTCAGTGGCAATAAGTACGGCCTCATTGGTAAGAAATCCGTGACTTATTCTGCCAAATGTTTCAAAGCCCTGCTTCAGTCTTCCCGCAATTATCTTCGGCATCCAGAAGTGCAACGGACTAGAAATAAGTCCTGGAGCATAGGAACTCTTAGGCAAGTCGTAGCTGAGTTTAGAACGTGTAAAGTCGACCATTCGCTGAGCAGGAGCCGTCTGACGCATGTTACCCTGCTGCCAGCACATCTTTTCAAGATTCTCCTGAAAGCGCATCATGCAAAGAGCGTCATGTTCACCATCAATGTCTTCAGGATGAACCTCAACAACCATACCGCTGTTCGACCATTTTGACGAACGGCCGCTCGGACTCATTCCGTTTACCACAATCTGCTGATTGCCTGTTGCGGCAGGGATGACAAAACCTCCAGGACACATACAGAATGAATATACACCACGTCCGTCAACCTGAGTAACAAAGTTATACTCGGCTGCAGGAAGATATTTTCCTCTTCCATTCTTGTTATGATATTGTATGCGGTCTATCAGTTCAGCAGGATGCTCAAGTCTTACTCCAACGGCAAGTCCCTTTGCCTCAATCTCTATTCCAGACTTATCAAGATATTCGTACACATCTCTTGCAGAATGTCCTGTGGCCAAAATTACAGGACCTTTGAAAACAAGTTCGTTTCCATTTTTAAGGTCTACAGCCTCAACGCCCAACGCCGTGTTGTCCTCTACAATAAGACCTGTAACCTTTGTCTGAAAATGAACTTCACCACCGCATTTCAATATCGTATTACGCATGTTCTCTATTACACGCGGCAGTTTGTCTGTTCCGATATGTGGATGAGCGTCTGCAAGAATTGACAAAGAAGCACCATGCTGACAAAATACATTCAATATTTTCTTGGTGTTGCCTCTTTTCTTGCTGCGAGTATAGAGCTTTCCGTCTGAATAAGCTCCTGCGCCACCTTCACCGAAACAATAATTGCTTTCGCCGTCAACCTTCTGAGTTCTTGAAATGGCAGCAATATCCTTTTTACGTTCATGCACATCCTTTCCGCGCTCCAGCACAACAGGACGCAGTCCAAGCTCAATAAGGCGCAGCGATGCAAACAGACCGCCGGGACCTTCTCCTACCACAACGACAGAAGGAGCAGAAGACACATCACCATATTCTACATGCTCAAAGGCATCATCTTCAGGCTCTTCATTGATATATACCCTAACCTTCAGATTTATATAAATTGTACGCTGTCTGGCATCAATACTTCTCTTTAACACCCTGACGTGCTTTATTGTCCTTGCGTCGACAGCCTTCTCACGTGAAATATATTCTTTTATTGTCGCCTCGCTATAAGCCTGCTGAGGCAATACACGCAATTGATATTCGCTTATCATATATGTAAAAAATTATTTCAGATACTTATCCATAAAATCAAGAACGCTCTTTTGTTCCTCAATACCGCATGAATGTGTTATCGGCCTAAGTTCAGTAACAAGGCGGTCGCCTGCTCCCTGACTGTTCCATACATTGTGCATGATGTCATAAGCTTTCTTCACACCCGGCACAGGAAAGAGTTTATCCTTCAGTCCGTTGATAAAAAGCATCGGCTTTGGGCACGCAATACTTGCTATGTGCGGATAGTCAAGATATTGTCTCAAACCGGGAATACAGTTGGCAAATCCGCCGTTCTCCTTACGTCCGTATTTCCATGTCATCTGCACATCAGTAGTAACCATCCAGCACACCGACGCACATGCTGCAATCCTGTCAGACAAGGCTGCAAGCATCCACGCACGATAAGCTCCCATAGAAAAGCCCACACAACCTATCTTTGTGGTGTCAACATCTTTCAGTGTAGCAAGGAAATCAGTCGAAGCTATATCATCATACGTCATAAACGCGCACAAATTCCGTCCGTACATCATCATGTTGCCGGCTATAAGGTCATATTTTTTGCGGTCAACGCCTTCGGCTCTTCCACGCTCTCCCCACAAAGGCGCATCAACACAAAACACTATATAGCCATGCTTGGCAAGATAATCGCCAAAGAACTGTCCGCCATATAGTTTGTCACACCACTGTTCAGCATCTGCAACAATTACTGAATCCTCGGCAATCGGCTTTATCATCTTTTCCTTTCCTATAAACAAATGTGCCCCATGATCGTGCAGAAGGTTTATGGCAGGAAACGGTCCTTTGCCGTCGGGCACGAGCAGATAAGCACTGACACGATAAAAGTCAGACAGATTAAATTCAATCTTGCGTGCCACATATCCCTCTCTTTTCTCCTCGGCAACAATCTTTACATCATAACTTTTTGCGGCAGGAGGCGGCGTCATCATACATTCAAACACCTTATCACGTGCCTTGGCTTTCCACTTATCAAAATCTGTTTCCTTACTGTTTCCCCAAGCCATCGGGTATGTCAACTCGCCGAGCAACTTATCAGCATATACAGGGAAGTCCTTATAAAACTCATAATGCTCTCTTTTTTGTCCTTTGACAGATGTAAGGAAAACAAGCGAAATAATTGCAAAAAGCAATGTACGTTTATGTTTAATTTGTAACATATCTTTCCTTTTTCGTGCAAAATTAGCAATTTATTGTATAAAAATATTGCTATAAACGAGAAATCTTACTAAATTTGTGTCCAATTTAACAGAGCACAAACCCTACTTGTCCAAGGGGCTCAACTAATTTATAGCAATAAAATGAAAGTATTAAAATTTGGAGGAACATCCGTAGGTTCCGTTAAAAGCATTAAATGCTTGAAAAAGATTGTTGAGAAAGAAGCCAAAAAACAATCTATCATAGTAGTAGTAAGTGCATTGGGAGGCATAACAGACAAACTTTTGTCAACGGCTCAAATGGCACTGAATGGTAACGAATCGTACAAGAAAGAGTTTGATGCAATGGTTAACCGCCATCATCAAATGATTGACACTATAATAACAGACACCGCAAAACGTGAAAATCTTTTCAATACAGTAGATGCTCTTTTTGAACAGCTCAAAAGTATTTATTATGGCGTTTATCTGATTCACGACCTCAGTGACAAGACACAGAACGCTATAGTAAGTTACGGAGAAAGGCTGAGCGCAAACATTGTGGCAAACCTCATAAAGAACGCCGTGTTGTTTGACTCACGCGACTTCATCAAAACAGCTCATAAAAGAAACGGAAAACATGTTCTTGACAGTGAGCTTACCAACAAACTGGTATGCGAAACGTTCAAGGAACTTCCGCGCATATCTGTTGTCCCCGGATTTATAAGCAAAGACAAGAACACAGGAGAAACAACCAACCTTGGCAGAGGCGGAAGTGACTATACAGCAGCTATTATTGCCGCTGCACTCGATGCTGAAGTATTGGAGATATGGACCGACGTTGACGGATTTATGACTGCCGATCCGCGTATAATACACACAGCCTACACCATAAACGAGCTTAGCTACGTGGAGGCTATGGAGCTGTGTAACTTCGGAGCCAAGGTTGTCTATCCGCCTACAATCTATCCTGTATGCGTAAAGGATATACCGATAAAGGTAAAGAATACCTTTAACCCACAAAATCCGGGTACAATAATCAAGAAGAAAGTTGAAAACGACACCAAGGTAATTAAAGGTATATCGAGCATCAGCGACACCACATTGATAACTGTAACCGGTCTGTCGATGGTCGGTGTCATCGGTGTAAACCGAAGAATATTCACAGCGCTGGCAAACAACGGCATATCAGTATTCTTGGTAAGTCAGGCTTCTTCTGAGAACTCAACGTCTATCGGCGTAAAGGATTCTGAATCAGAGGCAGCAGTCAACGTTCTTAACGAAGAGTTTGCCAAAGAGATTGAAACAGGAGCAATGTTCCCGATGCATGCCGAAAACGGTCTTGCAACAATAGCCATCGTTGGTGAGAACATGAAACATACTCCGGGTATTGCCGGAAAACTGTTTGGAACACTTGGCCGAAGCGGTATCAGCGTAATTGCATGTGCCCAGGGTGCATCCGAAACTAACATATCGTTTGTAATAAACGGCATGTATCTCCGTAAATCGCTCAACGTTCTGCACGACTCGTTCTTCCTTTCTGAATATAATGTTCTTAACCTGTTTATCTGCGGTGTGGGAACAGTAGGAAGCAAACTTATAGAACAGATACAGCTACAGCATGACAAACTTAAACAGAACAGACGTCTGCAGCTCAATGTTGTAGGCATTGCAAGCAGTCATCATGCAATATTCAACCGCGAAGGCATTGACCTCAATACATACAGAGAGCAACTTGACAATTCGGAAACCACAAACACCGAAACTCTTCGCAGAGAAGTCATAGGAATGAATATATTCAACAGCGTGTTTGTTGACTGTACTGCAAGCAAAGACGTTTCAGCTTTATACCAAGATTTTCTTGAACACAACATATCAGTAATCGCAGCCAACAAGATAGCTGCCTCATCTGATTATGAAAGTTATATAAAACTCAAACAGACTGCACTGGCAAAAGGCGTGAAGTTCAGATTTGAAACCAACGTTGGAGCAGGACTTCCTATTATCGGAACAATAAACGACCTGCTCAACTCTGGAGACAAAATTCTGAAAATTGAAGCAGTGCTGAGCGGAACACTTAACTTCATATTCAATGAGCTGTCTGAAAGTGTTCCGTTCTCTGAGGCTGTAATGCGCGCAAAGGAACAAGGCTACAGCGAACCTGACCCACGAATAGACCTAAGCGGCATAGACGTGATACGCAAACTTATAATTCTGACACGCGAAGCCGGATACAAAGCCGAACAGGAAAATGTAGAGAAGCAGCTGTTTATACCGGAATCGTTCTTCAAAGGGTCGCTTGAAGATTTCTGGAACAATCTTCCAAAGCTTGACGCTGAATTTGAAGAGAAGAGAAAACAGCTTGAGGCGGAGAACAAGAGATGGCGCTTTGTTGCAAAGATGGAGATGGGACACACCAGCGTTGCACTAACGACAGTAGAAAAAGGTCATCCTTTCTATAACCTCGAAGGCTCAAACAACATTGTCATGCTGACAACAGAACGCTACAAAGAATATCCGATGTTGATACAAGGATATGGAGCCGGAGCAAGCGTAACAGCCGCTGGCGTATTTGCAAACATAATGAGCATAGCGAACATTTAATATTTAGGAGGGACAAAATGAAACACATCATAATATTAGGCGACGGTATGGCCGATCATCCCGTGGCAAGGCTTGGCGGTAAGACCCCTCTTCAATACGCCGACAAGCCATATATGAATATGCTTGCCTGCAAAGGACGGACAGGAAGACTGACAACTATTCCAGAAGGCTTTCTTCCGGGAAGCGAAGTGGCCAACACAGCTATATTGGGATATGACCTTAACCGTGTCTACGAAGGCAGAGGACCTCTTGAAGCAGCAAGCATAGGATACGACATGCATCCGGACGACTTTGCCATGAGATGCAATCTGATAACACTCAGCAACGACATCATAAAGAATCATAGTGGCGGCCATCTGACAACAGAGGAAGGTGACATCCTCATAAAATATCTGAATGAAAACCTCGGCAATGATAAAATAAAATTCATTACAGGCATACAATATCGTCATCTTCTAATAATACGCGGTGGAAACAAGCACATTATTTGTGCTCCGCCACACGATCATCCTAATGAGCAATGGAAAGAACTTATGGTTAAGCCTGAACCGGGATGGGAGGACAAACATGACGGCAAAAGAATGACAGCAAAAGAAACTGCAGACCTGATAAACGAACTGATATTAAAGTCGCATGACTTGCTAAGCCGCCATCCTTTAAATCTGAACAGAAAAGCCAAAGGAAAAGATGCCGCCAACAGTATATGGCCATGGGGAGGAGGCTATCGCCCGGACATGGAAAAGCTCAGCGACATATATCCACAGATAAAAAGCGGATCGGTAATATCTGCCGTCGACCTTATAAGGGGCATAGGATATTATGCCGGACTAAAGATAATTAAGGTTGAAGGAGCAACAGGACTTGCCGACACAAACTATGAAGGCAAAGCAGAAGCTGCACTGAAAGCGCTTAAGACAGACGACTTTGTGTTTCTGCACCTTGAGGCAAGTGATGAAGCTGGCCATGACGGAGATTTGGAACTAAAGCTGAAAACAATAGAAAATCTCGACAGCAGAATTATAAAGCCTGTTTATGAAGAGATAAAGACATGGAAAGATGATCCTGTATGTATGGCTATATTACCCGACCACCCTACTCCGGTTGAAGTAAGGACTCATGTAAAAGAGCCGGTTCCGTTTATAATATGGTACGACGGCATAACACCTGATGACGTAAAAACTTATGATGAAGTGAGCTGCGTAAACGGAAGTTACGGCATGCTGCGTCTGAATGAGTTTATGGAAACATTCATGAAATACTAAAAAACAAACAAAAGGAAACAACGCCATGAGATATTACAGTACGAACAACAAATCAAAATACGTTTCGCTACACGATGCAGTGGTAAACGGATTGGCAGAAGACCGAGGACTTTATATGCCTGAAAAGATAAACAGGCTGCCAGAAGAGTTTTTTAAAAACATAGACAAGATGTCGTTTCAGGAAATATCTTTTGAAGTGGCTAAAGCATTCTTCAGCGACGACGTTGATGAAAAATCACTGAAAGATATTGTTTATGACACGTTAAGTTTCGACTGTCCTGTTAAAAAAGTTTGTGACGACATTTGGACATTGGAGCTTTTTCATGGTCCGACGCTTGCGTTTAAAGATGTAGGCGCACGTTTTATGGCGCGTCTGTTGGAATATTTTATCCGTCAGGAAGCGCACCAGACTGTCAATGTGCTGGTTGCTACAAGCGGAGACACCGGCTCGGCTGTGGCAAACGGCTTCCTTGGCGTAGACGGCATTCATGTTTATGTATTGTATCCAAAAGGAAAAGTAAGCAAAATACAGGAATGTCAGTTTACAACTCTCGGGAGAAACATTACTGCCATTGAAATTGACGGTGTTTTTGACGATTGCCAAAGTCTTGTAAAAAGTGCTTTCATGGACGGAGACCTTAACAAGCACATGAAACTCACTTCGGCAAACTCAATAAATGTTGCAAGATTTTTGCCACAGGCTTTCTACTACTTCAATGCTTACGCAAGAATGAAAGCAAACGGACTGGCTGAAAATCTTGTAATGTGTGTGCCAAGCGGCAACTTCGGCAATATTACTGCAGGACTATTTGCAAGGGAGATGGGCTTGCCAATAAGACGTTTCATTGCGGCCAACAATGCAAATAATATTTTCTACAATTATCTTAAAACAGGTGTTTATGAGCCAAAACCAAGTGTACAGACCATAGCTAACGCAATGGATGTGGGCGACCCGAGCAATTTTGCACGCATATACGACCTTTACAACGGCTCGCACGACAAGATTTCATCAATAATAAGCGGAGCTACATATACAGATGATGAAATTAAAGCATCTGTCAAACAATGTTTTAAGGACAATGGTTATATACTCGATCCACACGGTGCCTGCGGTTATCAGGCTTTGAAAGACAACTTAAAGAAAGGTGAAACAGGGGTATTCTGTGAAACAGCCCATCCGGCAAAATTCAAGGATACCATAGAGAACATCATTGATACGGAAATAGAAATTCCTCAACGACTGTCTGACTTTATGAAAGGAAAGAAACAGACAGTAGAACTGTCAAACAAATTCGATGATTTTAAAACATTCCTATTGGGACAATAACATTGCAAGAATAAAAGGTATTGGCATTACCATAACAGAAAGGCCTGGCACAAAATATAATATTGTGTCAGGCCTTTTTATTTTGATTTAAAATCGTCAATCTAAAGATACTTCTGATTGTAAGTATGCATTATACGGCTATGTCATAATTTTCAATAGCAGGACAACGCCGATACAACATCATCAGGCATTTAAATCTGTTCGCACTCTTTAAGCCATAATGCAGAAGAAGCGTCACTTGGCATACGCCAGTCACCACGCGGACTAAGACTAACACTACCAACTTTAGGTCCGTCCGGTAGACAAGAACGTTTAAACTGCTGATTGAAGAAACGGCGCAGGAATATTGTAAGCCATTTTTTTATCGTCTCATCATCATAGAACGGCGCATCAGGATTGTTGCCATCGAAAGCCTTACGCGCAAGCATAAATATCTTTGACGGACGGAATCCGAAACGCATTATATGATACAAGAAGAAATCATGAAGTTCATAAGGTCCTACAAGATCTTCTGTTTTCTGTGTTATGTTGCCTGCATCGTCGGCAGGTATAAGTTCGGGACTTATCGGTGTGTCAATTATGTCGAGAAGTATGTTACGTGTTTCATCACTGTCACCGCTCATTGCCACAAACTTGACAAGATATTTTATAAGTGTCTTAGGCACTCCTGCGTTGACTCCATACATACTCATATGGTCTCCGTTATATGTAGCCCAGCCTAATGCAAGTTCAGAAAGGTCGCCTGTTCCAATGACGAGTGCGCCAAGCTGATTACTTAAATCCATAAGTATCTGTGTGCGCTCTCGTGCCTGACTGTTCTCATAGGTAACATCGTGAACATCTATATTATGGTCAATATCCTTGAAATGTTGTCTTACAGCATCAGCAATACTTATCTCACGTATTGTGATACCAAGGCTTTTCATCAGATTTATTGCGTTATTGTATGTACGGTCGGTTGTTCCAAAGCCAGGCATAGTAACACCTACAATACCTTTGCGTGACAATTGAAGTTTGTCAAAGGTCCTTACACATACAAGCAAAGCCAACGTACTGTCCAATCCTCCGCTTATTCCTACAACAACAGTCTTGCATCCGGTATGCACTATACGCTTGGCAAGTCCTGCGACCTGTATAGAGAAAATCTCGTTACAACTCTTCTCCATATCATTAGTCTTTGGAATAAAAGGATGAGGCTCCACGTCACGTATGAGTTCAAAGTCACGTGGCGTAACAGTATGTGCATTAACTATACGCGCATCATGATTACGTTGAGCATTGATATATGTGCTGTTAGTGCGGCGCTCATTGCGCAGCTTTTCTACATCTATCTGGGTTATTATCAACTGAGAATCAAGACTGAAGCGTTCACTTTCAGCAAGAAGCTGTCCATTCTCATAGGTGATAGCATTACCGCCATAAACTACATCCTGAGTACTCTCGCCAAATCCGCATCCGCTATATACGTAACCGGATATAAGTCGGGCACTCTGCTGTGCCAGCAAGCCTTTCAGATAGTCATGTTTGCCTATAAGTTCATCACTTGCCGAAAGATTAAATATTATATCTGCACCGGAAAGAGAGAGATTGCAGCTAGGCGGTACAGGCGCCCACACATCTTCACAAATTTCAATGCCAAACATTGCCCCGTCACATGTACGGAATAGCGTAGGCTGAGGAGTTACAACAATTTTGTTACCTGCAAAACGTATCTCTGAGGGCTGTAAATCCTGCGATGAAGCAAACCAACGTTTCTCATAGAACTCGCTATAATTAGGCAAATATGTCTTAGGAATAAGTCCAAGCAAATCGCCTTTTTGTATCACTGCAGCACAATTAAGCAGCAAATCTCCGACAACGACAGGCAAACCAACAATACTGATAATATCGAGTTTACGGGTGAAATCGAGCAACATGAGAACTGCAGTCTCCGCCTTCTCCAAAAGAAGTGTCTGCCTAAACAAATCTTGACAAGTATAGCCGGTGATACAAAGTTCTGGAAAAACTATCACTTCTACGCCCTTGCCCTCTGCCATGGCTATAAGACTTTCAATCTGTTGCACATTATATGCACAGTCAGCTACTTTCACCGAAGGTATGGCTGCCGCCACCTTAATAAATCCGTTTTGCATGCAAATTGTTTTTATGTTATTTACTTTATTGTAACTTGAGTGGCTCCATAGCCGTATTCCTGGAATGAGGCATCCTGATAAGGACAATTCTTATATCTATAATTCAATTCATGAATTATGGCATGACGCAATACGCCCTCGCCTTTGCCATGTATAAACACAATCTTTGTACCATGCTTACCCATATAACTGTCCATTGTCTTTTTGAACAGATCAAGCTGATAATTAAGAATATCAGCAGGAGACATTCCGGCTATTGTATCAAGGATCTCACTTGCATGCAGATCGACAACTACCGGCTCGTCTTTAGCCTTCTTGCGGGCATGCTGTACTATAGTTTTGGACTTGTTGTCGGCAGAAACTTTACGTGCCATCTCTATCTTAAGTTTCTTTGCGTCAACAACCAATGGACGAACCGGCTTATCATTTTCAATCAGTGTGTAAATGAGTGCAGCCTGCTCGAAGAAATCATTCTCCTGGAATGTGTGAAGCTTATAAAATTTAACTGTATCTATACGAAGTTGCGTATCAACAGTTGGTTTAAGGAGGAAACCTTTATCCTTCTTATAGGCAACAAACTGAACAGCAACACGCTCTAGTTCGTTCAAAACTTCACGACCGAATTCCTCTATAAAGAGTTTTGTATTAGGCTCTACGGTTCCTCTTGAACGCAAGTTCCAACTTGTACCCTCAACGGTAAGGTAAGTAAAGTCGATATAATAGTTGCTGTCGTTTATCAGATAAACCTCAAACTTTGTATTTGTTATCTCCTTTATATCAACAGGAACAAAACCAAGATAAACAGACAAGGCATCACCGCCTTTACGTTCCTCTGGCTCTGCTGTAAATGTTATTGGACGATCTGCAGGATCATAATCCTCGTCATCATCCTTAACTGTACTCGGTGTCTGAACTTCCGGCTTAATATTATAATCATCATTGTCAATCACAACAACATCAGTAATACTTGTTGGTATCTGAAAGCCGTCTTCATCCTCAACAAGAACTATATTCTTACCTTGAAAGCCGGCAACGACACCACCACCAACTTCACTAAGGAATCTTACTTTATCTCCTATTTTCATTTTTAATCAATTAATTTAAATATTAAGGTATCAACAATGAACTGTCGCCATAACTCAAAAATCTGAAATCATGGCTCAATGCATAATCATAAATGGTTCGCCAATCACCATGCACAAAAGCACTTACAAGCAACAGCAACGTGCTTTGCGGCTGATGGAAATTAGTAACCAACATCTTTACTATCTTATATTCATATCCAGGAGCAATAATAATTTGTGTACTGCCATGAAATGAATTCAAGCCATTACGGTCAAGATAATCTACAATATTTTGCAAAGCATCCACCGGAGACAGATTTGTTTCTGTATCATAAGGCTCCCACTGGTCTATGTGCAATTGGTCTTCCTTCAAGTCAGGATTCTTACTTAAACGCACACCTACATAATAAAGACTTTCCAAGGTACGCACACTAGTTGTTCCAACAGCTATAGCACAAGCGTTATGTTCTATAAGTTTCTTTAATGTCGATTTAAGGACACAGATGTATTCTGTATGCATATCGTGCCCCGCTATCTCCTCACTCTTTACAGGCTTAAAGGTTCCTGCTCCGACATGAAGTGTAAGTTCTTCGCGTTCAATGCCTTTAGCATCAATAGCTTTTAGCACATCTTCCGTAAAATGCAGACCTGCTGTTGGTGCAGCAACGCTTCCTTTTATCTTAGAATAAACCGTCTGGTACGTAACTTTATCACTGTCTTGTGTATCACGTTTAAGATATGGAGGTATAGGCAATTCACCAACGTTCTCAAGAATATCTGCAAAAGTTATATCCTTGTCATCCCATGTAAAGTCAATCCAATGACTAGTTCCATGCTCATGACGATATGTCGCTGTAAGTGTGACGCTCCTACCCTTTATGTCAAATACACGCTTTAATGGGGTCTCTTTCCATTTCTTTAGATTTCCAATCATACAAAGCCATGAACATGAACCATTGGTCTGAAACATAAGTTCATAATCAGAAGGCTCAGCAGGTTCAAGCAAAAATACCTCAATAATAGCACCTGTCTCTTTTCTGAAATGTATACGTGCCTTTATGACTCGAGTATTATTAAATACCATTAACGAGCCTTTTGGCAAATAATTGGTTATATTATAAAATATGTCTTCAGAAACTTTGCCTTTATTATATATCAAAAGCTTGCTATGATCACGCTGAGCAACAGGAAACTTAGCTATACGTGACTCCGGCAAATCATAATTAAAATCTTTAATACGAATATGTTTTGTATCCATTTATTTAAAATCTAAAATATCAATGCTTTTATTATTGCAAACAATAATGTTAAAACCAAAATCAACAATACGATTTCAATATCTCCATAATTATAACCTGTTGACGTATACTGAGATGAAATGTAATTAAAGTCAGGATGCATGCGCAAATAAGACTTTATGTATATGTAATAAACTGAAAGGCCGACAACAGTTCCCCACAACAGACCAACCAGGATATCACCTGGATAATGCAGGCCTAAATACATTCTAGTCCAACAATTTATTAACGACCATAATACAATGGCAATTGTAAAATTACGGTTACGTATTAATAACGAGAAAAACATTGCCAAACAGAATGTATTTGAAGCATGGGCTGAAAAAAAGCCATATTGAGTATTACGCATTCCATTAACAACCTCAACAGAATATTTTATAATCGGATCCCACGATGGCCTAAATCTGGCAACCAATGGTTTGACAATAAAGTCAGTAACTCCATCAGATAAGATTAGACATAAGATAACGCTTCCAACAACAAGCATTATCTGCTTCATAGTTTCATTATTCTTTATTACAACATACAATAATGAAATATAAAGCGGTATCCATGTCAATCCTGACGTAAGCACAACGGCAAGATTATCCAAGAACATCGATTCGCTTCCATTAAAGAAGGAAAGAATTTCTCTATCAATTTCTAATAATGTCTGCATTTAAATCAAACTATATTCTTCTCTCTATCTTTATATACGTTCAATCTGTGAATTTAATATCCACCCTTCGCGTCCATCCTCTAATTCAACCAATTTCCAATCTGACATAGTGTCGTCTATGATATCAACACGACTTCCTTCATGAACAATAACATTTGACTCACTACTTGCAACTGGTGTTTTTTTCAGACCTGCAGATGGAGCTATTACAATAGCCCCGGTTCTATTTGTCAGCATTTGCTTCTGCTCATATGCAAATATGTTACTAAATACAAAAAGTAAGACAAAAACAACTGCGCCATAAAAACCAACCTTACGTAACAGCAACTTTGGAGCAAAAAGATAACACAATATTGCTATCAAGGCAACAATAATACTTATTATTGCGACACTTGACCATTGGTCAACGCTAGCAAGATTTACAAGCGATTTATACCAAGTTACAAAAAACATTTCTGATTTCGGTGTTATCTTATCAATTGTCTTAGAACGTGCCATCTGCAAATTAAAACGTATGTCTGCATCACCTGGTGCCAACAACAATGCACGCTCATAATTTAATACAGCTCTTGTTATATTGTCTGTACGATAATAAGAATTGCCCAAATTATAATATAATTTCACGCAAGGACCTTTTTTCAACAGTTCTTCATAATCCTTTATGGCCTGCTGATAATTACCTTTTTTATACTCATCATCAGCATTTTTCTTTGTTACAGCACCTGCTGAGATACACATAGCAAGGAGTATAAATATAACAAAAAATCTTTTTCCGCCATGTTTCTTTACACCTCTCAAAGTATTTTCTATTTTTATTATTGCTGACATAGCAGCTTCAAATGTCTGATTCATATTACCTTTGATATCTCCTGGGGCATAACGGTTATATTCACACTCATCAATGGCGTGAATAAACATTGAGATTGTACCATCATCAATATTCTTTGACATCAGTTTTTCCGAAATATTATCTTTTGAAAGTTGCTCAACCGGAATATTAAGTTTTGCACCTACATATCCCCACAATGTACGCAAGACCTCATCATAAAATTTATCATGCTCATTAGCCAGCATCAACTGGTTTGCATATCTCAAACGTTTAGTTGCTATACGATTAGCCTTTTTCTTTCTCAAATCTGTAAGATTAGAGTTATCAATAGCACGTTTGCGGAATATGACAAGAACACCTACAAACAAGACAAACAATATAGATAATAATATCCAATATGTTGATGAGCCATAGAATATATCCTTAACATCCTGAGTCTGAATATCACCTTCCTTTATAGGATGTATGTCCTGATTCTTCAAATCACTGTAATCAGCAGGACTGCTGCCATTACCATCGCCTTTAGCAACTTCAAGTTTAAATGACTGTGTTTTAATTGTCTTGTATGTATTTGTAGAAACATCATAATAGACAAATTCAACTGCCGGGATTTCATAAGTTCCCTGATTACGAGGAACAGCCAAGAAATCATAAATCATATTTCCCTCAACTCCATTGGAGGTAAGTTTCGTCTTGTCTGTAATCTTCGCATCATACTTGTCAAAATCTTTTGGGAAATTGACTATAGGCTGCTTTATCAACTTTAAGTTTCCGATACCACTAACAACTACTCTGATTGTCACTGGCTCATTTGCCTTAATTTCCTTTTTACTAATTTGCGCACTGATATTAAATTTACCAACGCCCCCTGAGAAGTTTGCAGGACGCTTTGGCAATGGATCCACCTGAATGGTCATACCAGGTGCCTTTATCTGTTTCTTAACCTCAATATATCCAGAACCCCCATTAAGGAAAGCTTCAAAAGGATCTACATTACGATTCTGCTGAACAATAGTTCCTGTAAAAGTAATACTTGGAATCTCCAGTTTACCTGTCATTTGCGGATACATAACATATTGGCTCCACGTCACACAACGATAAGCTCTTCCATTAACGCGCTCAATATGATATGATTTCTGCTGCGGAAGAGGTATTTCCTGTGTATGGAAACCTGTTAAATCCGGCATTTTGCCTTCCAATTCTGTCAAGTCAACAAGAGTATAAACCTTATAAGTCAGAAGAACAGGCTCCTGCTCATGAACGCGACGCTTATTAGCACTTACTTTAATAAATAGATCACCACCATGAATTGGTGTACCTGCTTCACGAAGACGAGGCTGATTGTCTGAATCATCATGCATACGCGGCGAACCGTTACTTCCATTGCTTGTGCCCGAGACATTAACTTTTACAGCCCTTGAAGACAATTTCTTGCCATTAGCAACAACATGTGCAGGCGATATTGTATACGAACCATTCTTTGAAGCGCATAAAATAAAGGTGTAAGTTACAGAAGAAGTGCTGCTTGTATGACCATTTATCATCTGAAAACTGGATTGAGAAGATGTATAAGGTCCCGTAATAACTTCTAAGGCCTCAGGAACACTTCCTATACGAAAATCACTCACATTCTGAGTATTAACCGTATAAGTCAATCTGAAGTTCTCACCAACCGATACATGTGAAGGCGCATTGACAACAAGTTTCTGAGCCTTCGCATAAAAGACACAGCACAAAAATATTTGTAATATTAATAAATATCTTTTCATAAGCATCTGTTTCTAATTTACCTTTATCACCAATTTTTCTGTAGACGACGTGAACTAGGCTTCTGCAAAGCCTTTTTCATTCGTTGCTGCGTAGCCTTTTCACTCTGCATAGCAGCATTTAGCAACTGCTCTGCATTATCTTTACTCATCTGTTCTTCTTGGGGCTTCTGCTGTTTGTTATTACCCTTATCTTTGTCTTTATCTTTCTCCTTTTCGTTTTGTTTGTCTTTACCGTTTTGATTATTCTTATTATCCTTATTTTGTTTTTTATTTTGCTGATTATTCTTATTACCCTGTTTCTTACGCAATTTTTTACAAAGGGCTAAATTATATCTTGTTTCATTATCCTTTGGATTATTCCGCAACGACTGCTCATACGCTTTAATTGCCTCATCATACATTCTGTGGTTCTGACATATTACTCCTATATTATGGTATACCGAGGCTAAACGCAACTTATTCTTTTCTATTTTAGCTGCGTTCTGATATTGAACAACAGCAGCAGAGTCTTTACTCTGCATCATAAGGGCGCAACCAAGATTATATACAGCCTGAGAATTAGAAGGATTTTTAGAAATTGCCTTTCTATACATAATTTCAGCCTTATCATAAGCTTTCTTATGATACAGGCGATTACCATCACGCACGAACTGACGATCAGTCTGTGCAAAAGAATTTATGGATAATCCTAGTAATATAATCAATAAAAGATGTTTTATCATATTTACTTTCTACGGATTTTTATCTATTCATCATTTAAACAGCTTTATCTTACCAAGCAGCAGATTCTTACGTTCTAGAATCAATGTCTCAATTACAAGTAAGAGCAATACTAATATACCAACAGCCTGAAACTGTTCATCATACTCACTATAAATCACACTCGAAAGGTCTCCCTTCTGGAGTCTTGTCAGTTCATCATTTAGCTGACGTTGAGCAAGACTCGTATTATCCACATGAATATACGCACCACCTCCAGCTTCAGCTATCTGCTTACACATATCCTCATTCAAAGCAGACATAACCTCTTGTCCGGTATTATCCTTCATATACCCACCATTGCCGTCAGGTACAGGAGAACCTTTAGGTGAACCGACACCAAGGACGAACACCCTTATACCATTTTTACGAGCCTTCTTTGCAGCCTCAATAGCTCCACCTTCATGATCCTCACCATCAGTAATAATTAAGATGGCACGTCCGACTTTATCCTGCTGTGTAAAACTCTTAGAACTCAAATCTATAGCTCCGGCAAGATCAGTACCCTGTGTCGCTATCAAAGAAGGATCAACATTCTGCAAGAACATCTTTGCAGAAACATAATCGCTGGTTATCGGCAACTGAATAAAAGCATCACCTGCAAAAACGACGAGTCCCACCTTATCATTGGTAAAGTTGTCGACCATATTTTCTATCAGCATTTTGCTTTTATCCAATCTTGAAGGAACTACATCCTCAGCCCTCATAGAGTTACTAATATCTAAAGAAATTATAACTTCTATTCCACTACGTTTTTCTTGACTAATCTTTGTACCCATCTGTGGGCGTGCCAACATGACTATTATCAGTGCCAATGCGGCCATCATCAGCCAAAACTTAAGTGCCCTACGTGAATATGACACGTCAGGCATAAGCTGTTTAACAAGTTCTATATCGCCGAACTTTTTCAGTTTACGTTTACGCTTACGTATTCCCAGTAAACGTATTAATATAAAGACTGGAATTATTATAAGCAAATACAGAAAAGCCGGATTTTCGAATCTGAACATAACCTTATATTTTATTAATTATGGAATACGGCGAAATACTGTCAGTCTTAGCAATATCTCCAATAAAAATACGACTAAAGCCACTATTGCAAATGGCTGATAAACATCATATCTTTTTGAAAACTTTTTGACATCCATCTTCGTCTTTTCCAACTTATCAATATCCTTATATATTTTTTTCAATTCTGCCGTATTGGTTGCACGATAAAATTGTCCGTCAGCAGTAGAAGCAATTTCGCTCAAAGTTTTTACATCTACATCAGCCCTCATGTTCACATACTGCACCGTACCTCCGACCTGCATCGGGTAAGGAGCCATTGTCTTACTTCCTATAGCAATAGTATAAACACGAATACCGAGACTTTTTGCAATATTGGCTGCTGTAAGTGGAGAAATATCACCACGGTTATTGCTTCCGTCTGTCAGAAGAATAACAACCTTGCTTTTTGTCTTACTATCTTTCAAACGTCCAACAGCATTAGCCAAACCCATACCGATTGCAGTACCATCTTCAATAAGACCTCTTGCAGCAATATCTGTACGAACATTCTGCAAAAGATTAATAAGCGAAGTATGATCAGTTGTCATAGGGCATTGCGTAAAAGCCTCACCTGCAAAAATTGTAAGTCCGATATTATCATCTGGTCGTCCTGATATAAATTCAGAGGCAACGCTTTTAGCCGCTTCAATACGATTAGGTTTCAGATCTTCAGCAAGCATACTTGTAGAAACATCCATAGCCAACATTATATCAATACCTTCAACGGTACGGCTTCCCCAATTATTATGTGTCTGCGGACGGGCAAGTATCACAACAACAAGCACGAATACAATTATACGAAGCATCATAGGAAGCCACATCAATCGTACACGCAGACTCTTGGGAGCATACTGATACGCATGGGTGTCGCTCATACGCATCGTAGGCTCACTTGATTTTCGATAAAGCAGATACCAAATTAAATAAGGTATAAGCAATAACAATAACAAGAAATATTCTTTATTGACAAATTCCATAATAAACAATCTTCTATATCAGTAAACAAACTTGATATATTGCAAATGCCAAAAATGCTATACCGGCAACAACAAGAACAATTATTGAAGTCTTCAACGCAGTTCTTGAACGCATATTACGTTTGTCTGTTTCAGTAAGTTTTGGCTCAATTCTTTCTACAACAGGCTGATTTTCAACCTTTGTAGTATTAATGAATTCTATTGCATTAACCAGATTGGCATCATTTTCATTGATAAGAGTTGAATACTTAGCGAACTTCACCAAATCTGCTGTAACAAACAGTTCTTTCAACTCGTCAATCATCTTTTTATCTTCTTCGTTTTGCAATTTTGCAATAATCTCAGAACTGGTCATCTCCATCGCATTAAATCCAAAGCGTTCTTTGATATACTTACGCAACACATCAGTAAGAAGTGTATAATAAGTTTTTTGATCTTCAGATATAAGTCGTCTGTCAGCTTTGATGTGTTCAATTTCATTCAAAGCCTTCTGATGAGGTAAAACTTTCTTCACTATACGCACGCGTGCAATAACAGGTTTGTTTTCCTTAAGTCTTGTCCAAAGATAATATGCGACAACGAACATCATCACAAACAACACACTAAACCAAAATGACGAAGCCCAGTCACTCCATTGGAACGGATTATCCTGAACATCTTTCGGAGGAAAGAATTTTTCAGGATGTAAAGTATCAACCGGAACTGTAAGCACCTTAAGTGCAAGATTTTTACTCTGATACTTCTTTCCATTTACAATAACCGTCATCGGCGGAATATAATACAGATTTTCGTCAAAAGAAGTTAAAGTGTATCGTTTAGTTACTTTTATAAGATTATTGTCTAGCTGTGACGTATCAGCCTTTGAATCAGACAAGACCTCTACGCCAGGTGTTATATATTGTGACGGTTTAAACACCGGCATCTTTATATTTGAACCTTCTTTAGCCGTGACACTTAACACTACGTCCGTCTGTTCGCCGATAAGTATCTCTATCGAATCAATTTTCGACTCGACTGTAACTTGAGCTGAAAGGTTTAAAACGCAAGTAATTAACGATATAATACAAATAATTCGTTTCATTTAACCATCAATAATCAGTTTAACCGCACACGCGGCAGATATTTCTAACTGCGCATTGCAAACAGCTGCATCAACGATTTCACATAATCCTGATCTGTCGCAATAGATATATTGTCCACATTACTTTTATTGAATATAGAACTGAGAGTTTTTTGTCTGTTCACCCAATACTTATAATGAGCATCACGAAGACGCTTGTCGCTTGTATCTATATACATCTCATGCCCAGTTTCAGCATCACATACTTTTATCAGACCTACATCCGGAAGCGATTTTGCTCTCGGATCATAAATCTGTAAAGCAACTACATCATGCTTGCGGTTGCAGATTGTCAAAGCATTCTCAAAATCTGTGTGAGTATAAAAATCACTCATTATGAAAGCCGTACATCTGCGTTTCAAAACACTAGTAAGAAATTCCACTGCTTTCTTCACATCCGTCTTCTTACTTTCCGGATGAAAATCAAGCATTTCTCGTATTATGAAAAGAATATGTTTACGACCTTTTTTAGGAGGGATATATTTTTCTATTTTATCTGAAAAAAATACCACACCGATTTTATCATTATTTTGTATGGCACTGAATGCCAGCGTTGCTGCAATCTCAGCCACAATCTCCTTCTTTGTTGTTTTCTTTGTACCAAAATCCAAGGAGCCGCTGACATCAATCATGAGCATAACTGTAAGTTCACGCTCTTCCTCATAAACTTTTACATAAGGTTTATGAAAGCGTGCCGAAACATTCCAGTCTATATCACGAATATCATCTCCATACTGATAATCACGAACCTCACTGAAAGCCATACCACGACCTTTAAAGGCCGAATGATATTGCCCGGCAAAAATATTATTGCTGAGTCCTCGAGCCTTTATCTCGATCTTTCTAACTTTCTTCAGAATGTCCTGGGTATCCATCAAGGAACCTCCACCTTATTAATTATATCACTAACGATTTCCTCACTTGTAACATTAGTTGCCTCAGCCTCATAAGAAAGACCAATTCTGTGTCTCAGCACATCGTGTGCTATTGCACGAACATCCTCAGGAATAACATATCCACGTCTCTTGATAAATGCATAAGCACGTGATGCTCTTGCCAGATTAATACTTGCACGAGGACTACCGCCAAAGGTTATCAAATCTTTCAGCTGAGGAAGTCCATATCTGTCAGGATATCGTGTTGCGAATACAATGTCGGCAATATATTGCTCTATCTTTTCGTCTATATATACTTTTTCAACGACTTTTCTTGCTTCAACAATGTCATCACATGTAATAACCGGAGTTACCTTAGGCAGTGAGCCTGCAAGATTTTCGCGTATAATCAATTTCTCCTCCTCGATTGTAGGATAATCTATTATCACCTTCAGCATGAAACGGTCGACTTGAGCCTCTGGCAACGGATAAGTACCTTCCTGCTCTATCGGGTTTTGTGTTGCCATTACCAAGAACGGATTTGGCAAGTTGAATGTTGTACTTCCGATTGTTACCTGATGCTCCTGCATAGCCTCAAGCAATGCACTCTGCACTTTTGCCGGGGCACGGTTGATTTCATCAGCCAAAACAAAGTTAGCAAATACAGGACCCTTTTTCACCTGAAAGTTCTCATCTTTCTGCGAATAAATCATTGTACCGATAACATCGGCAGGCAACAAATCGGGAGTAAACTGTATACGGCTGTATTCTGAGTCGATAAGCTGTGACAATGTTTTAATTGCTAATGTCTTAGCCAATCCAGGCACACCTTCCAACAATATATGTCCATCACTAAGTAGTCCTATTAAAAGTGTATCAACCAAATGTTTCTGTCCTACAATAACACGGTTCATACCCGCTGTGATGTTAGCTACAAAAGAGCTTTTCTGTTCTATTAAGATATTCAACTCGCGGATATCTATAGATTCTGCCATAATTCCAAATTTTATTGTTACACTTAATTTAAGCGCAAAAATACTACATTATGAATTGATGTGCGAAAATTTGGGACTAAATAATATTAAAAAAGTTTCTTATTACTTTATTATACCCATATTATAAAGAGCTTTATCCTTATCTATGGCTTAATTTGTCTACTTTCAGTAATTTTATGAAGATGGAAGTAAGCTTGTAATGACATTATACGCCACCGCGTTCGCATAAACAAATAACAACACACGAATTAAGATTAAAGACTAATAATCTATCATTTATTCATGCGATAAAATCAACGTCTGCACAGACATATATTGAACAAACAATAATGGTGAAGACATTATCAAAATTCTTCACCATAATTTAGATTAAATATATTTCTATTTTCTTCTTTTATTAACCAATTTTGGTATTTTGAGCCGCATGCCTTCTTTAACATCAGTAACTCCGTTATGAACCATGATGTAACATTCCATACCCTCACCTAGGTAGAACTTTGATATTTTCCTTAATGTCTCACCTTTCTTTACAGTTATAACACGATCTGTGCCAGCTATACGGTATGCACCGGTCTTAACAGCCATCGCTACATTTTTCATATTCTGTGTCACAGGTAAAGCATCAGATGCAGATGATTCTGTCTTACTTTGTGTTTTTGATTTATCTGTTATATCATCCTTTGAACTAACAGGAGTACCGGCCTGCTGTTTCAGTTTACCATCATAAGTTTCTATCGAATCATTATTTTTTACCGTGTCAGTCATACTTGCAGACGTGGGTGCAACAGCCTGTCTTACAGTTACATATTTTATTATAGGCTTAGCGTTGTATCGTTCCCAATAGTATCCTCCAAAAAATGAAGCGACGGCAACAATCAGCATTATCAGAACCCAATAATACCAAGCCATGGACAAAGAATTACCTGCTTTTTCCACATAATCAGACGTTCCGTCTTCTTTGCCATCATTTACATCTTGTTCACCGTGTTCTGTATTTAAGACATTTGTTTCGCTATTATCAGGTTCAGCTGTAAGTTCATTTGCCGTATCATTATCACAAATTTCGCTTTCATCCCGTGAATTTATTCCATCTGCGCATTCATCACTACTATCTGCTTCAGCATTCTCATCAGACAAGCCTTCTGTGCTTGAATCATCTGAAACAGAAGTCATTACGTTTGTTCCATTGTCAACAGCAACAACTGCCTGTTTTAAAGGCTCGGCAATTTGTTCGCCACCGCCAACCGAAAGTTCCGATTTTTCCTTTCTTTCAGCATCATCAGTTTCTTCTAAAGCGCCATTATCCGTATGTCCATCGTCCTTGTCGGAATCTTGTTCCAAATGTGACAAATCATAGTCAGCTATAACGACTTTACGAGAGTCGGTTTTATCTTCTTGTATAACGTCCTCATCACTATCCTCTGCGTCACTGTCTGTATCAATGACATCCATATCATCATCTTTTAAATCAGAATCATCAGACGACTGGATTTTTGCCATATCCTCAAGTTCAACACCGTCATTTAAGACAACAGTTTCAAAATGTGCGAAAGGCTTATTCACCAAGTCACGCATCACAGAATCAGCAGTAAATGTTATTTTGCTATGACTTTCAATCAGGACACGCTCACCGGTATTTACATTTACGCTTTCACGTTCACGTACATCTACAACCTTAAACGTGCCAAGACCTTTAACTTTTACTGTCTTTTCGCTATGCAGTCCGTCATTAATCAAATCAAAAAATGACGTTACAAACGCCTCGGCATCCTGCAAGGAAAGTCCGTGCTTGGCTGCTATTGCACTTGCTATTTCCTGAACTGAATTCTTGGCCATCATCCTTGTCCTCCATTTTTAACCTTTTCCTTCAGCGAAGCTATCGGTTTAAAGCCGAGAACAAGTTTTGGAGGCACAAGCATGCGCTGCTTGGTTCCTGGGTTTACAACAATTCTCTCAAGACGTTTTTTAACCTCAAAAGTTCCAAATTTTGGAATTGATACAACATCTGCTCTCTGAAAACTTTCGTTCATGGAGTCAATTATTGTATTAACCATCTTTTGGGTATCATCTTGCGTATAGCCCATTCGCTGAGACAATTCAGATATAAAACTTTTATTGTTCATATAAAAACCTTCACATTTAATCAAGCACGCGAAAAAACATTAATGCTGCTTAAGACATAGCCGGATTTCGGACCGGAAAGAAGATAATATCAATAGTTAACTGTACCATACAAGTCAAATTCCTCGGCATCAGTTATTTTTACGTTATAAAAACGACCTGTGTGAAGAAGTTTTTCACTTGCAGGAATAAGCACTTCAGGATCTACTTCAGGAGAACTAAACTCAGTTCTACCTACATAATAATCACCTTCTTTTCTATCGATGATAACCTTAAATATTTTTCCAATCTTATCAGAAGCTATTTCACTGCTAATATTTTGCTGCAAATCCATGAGACGGTCAAGACGCTGCTGCTTAACATCGTCAGGAACATCATCTTTGTAATGCTGCTCACTATAAGTGCCTTCCTCTTCAGAATAGGCAAAGGCTCCCATACGTTCAAATCTCGCCCATTTGGTAAATTCCATCAGTTCCTCAAAATCCTGATCTGTCTCACCGGGGAAACCGACCATAAGTGTTGTGCGCAGATGTATGCCTGGTACTTCCTTTCTTATGCGTTCAATCAATGCATAAGTCTCTTCCTTTGTTATGTTCCGTTTCATAGCCTGGAGCATGTTGTCAGAGATATGCTGCAAAGCTATGTCTAAATATTTACATACATTAGGTTTCTCGCGTATCACGTCAAGAAGCTCATAAGGGAAATGTGTCGGATAGGCATAATGAAGACGAATCCATTCAACGCCAGGAATGTCAGCAATGGCAGAAACCAGTTCTGCAATATGGCGTTTGCCGTCAATATCAATGCCATAATAAGTCAGTTCCTGAGCAATAATCTGAAATTCTTTTACGCCAGAAGCGACAAATGTCCTTACTTCATCCAATATCTCCTCCTGCGGACGGCTCGTATGCCGTCCGGTTATCAGAGGTATTGCACAATAAGCACAATGGCGGTCACATCCCTCGCTGATTTTTATATATGCATAATGATGCGGAGTGGTTTGGTATCTTTTGTTTCTGCAATCCAAGACTTCCGCCTTGCCTAAATCCGTAAGCAGCTTCTTAAAATCAAACTTTCCGTAATACTTGTCCACCTGTGGTATTTCCTTTTCAAGTTCATCCTTATATCTCTGTGACAAGCATCCCATGACATAAAGTTTATTGATGCGTCCCTCCTCTTTTGCCTGAGCAAACTCAAGGATTGTGTTTATACTTTCTTCTTTTGCATCACCAATAAACCCACATGTATTAATAACAGCTATTTCTCCTTGCGGATTCTTGCTGTCGTGTACACATTTATATCCGTTAAGTTCAAACTGACGCATAAGAATCTCGCTGTCTACAAGATTCTTAGAGCATCCCATCGTGATAAAATCTATTTGGTTCTTTTTCACTTTTCTACTTTAAAGAGTGAATCAACAAATTGCTTCTTATTAAACAGCTGCAGGTCTTCCATACCCTCGCCAAGTCCGATATATTTTACAGGAACTTTAAGCTGGTCTGATATTCCTATCACAACACCGCCCTTAGCCGTACCGTCAAGTTTCGTTATTGCAAGACTTGTTATTTGCGTTACGGCAGAGAACTGCTTAGCCTGCTCAAACGCGTTCTGTCCTGTCGAGCCGTCAAGCACAAGCATAACTTCATCCGGAGCCTGCGGAATAACTTTCTTCATCACGTCCTTAATCTTCTTCAGCTCGTTCATCAAACCAACCTTGTTATGCAGACGGCCGGCCGTATCAATCAGAACAACATCAGCGCCATTAGCCTTGGCTGAACTTAACGTATCAAAAGCAACGCTGGCCGGATCGGCTCCCATCTGCTGCTTGACAACAGGAACGCCGACGCGTTCACCCCAGATTGACAACTGCTCAACAGCTGCAGCACGGAATGTATCGGCGGCACCAAGATAAACCTTCTTACCAGCCTTTTTAAACTGATATGCCAACTTACCGATTGTTGTCGTCTTTCCAACACCGTTGACGCCGACAACGAGTATTACATAAGGAGAATGATCCTGAGGCAGTCCCCAGTCGTCATTGTCCTCGGAGTTATTTTCTGCCAACAATGCAGCAATCTCATCACGCAGTATGCCATTAAGTTCAGACACAGACACATACTTGTCACGTGCCACTCTTTCCTCAATTCTGTGAATAATCTTCAGCGTTGTGTCAACGCCGACATCTGACGTGATAAGAACTTCTTCCAAATTATCAAGTACGTCATCATCAACTTTAGACTTTCCGGCAACAGCACGTGCTATTTTAGAAAAAACGCTTTGCTTTGTTTTCTCCAGACCTTTGTCTAAAGTCTCTTTCTTGTTTTTATTAAAAATTCCAAATAACCCCATACTAAATATTTTGCTACAAAATTAGTAAAATGAACTCACATCTACAACAAAAAAGGCTGCAAAATTATTTGCAGCCTTTTTAAAAATATCTCATATTCAAAGATTAGTTCTTAAAAAAGTCTTTAACTTCCTCGTTTGGTACCATCTGCTCATCAAAGATATAGGCACCAGTCTTAGGACTTTTCACCATCTTGATAACCTTAGTATAAGCGCGACCATCCTTTGAACCTTCATGGAGGGTTGCGACGGTTTTCTTTGCCATTTTCTATAACGATTTAAATTGTTATTACTTTATCTCCTTATGAAGAGTCATCTTCTTCAAGATAGGATTATACTTCATCAGCTCCATTCTTTCAGGAGTGTTCTTACGGTTCTTCGTTGTAACATAACGGCTTGTACCGGGAAGACCGCTATTTTTCATTTCAGTGCACTCCAGTACGACCTGAACTCTATTACCTTTAGCTTTCTTTGCCATTGTGTTTATTCTCCTATAACTTTAATATCTTTCCAATCGCAGTAGCCTTTAGAAACAGCCTGCTTAAGAGCTGCGTCCAAGCCAACTTTATTAATCAAGCGCAAGCCAGCCGCACTTATTTTCAAGCTTATCCAGCACTGCTCTTCTACGTAATAGAATTTCTTGCTGAAAAGGTTCACGTCAAAGCTGCGTTTTGTACGGTGCTTTGAGTGTGAAACATTATTTCCAATCTGAGCTTTTTTCCCTGTTATTTGACAAATCTTCGACATTGCAATCTACGTTTTTTGTTTAATCTTTTGATACTTATTCCAAACAGAGTGCAAAATTACTAACTTTTTCTGAATTATCAAAACATTTTCGTTAATAATCAAATATTTATCTTTTTTTAGCACTATCAGGAAACAAAATGCAAACTGCAGCAAGCATTTTGGCCAATAAGCATGATTACACCGTAAATGCCGCAAAAACCGTTAATGCTGTTCAGCGTCAGTGGGTTCTTCTTCGCCGAGTCTGTCTTTGAGATACTGAAGGAAGAGCTGCAGAGACTTACTTGTAGCATTAGACAAATTCAAGTCGCGGCCTTTGTCACCCTCTAACTTAAGTGTAATGATATCATCGGCACTACCGCAGGCAAGCCATATTGTTCCTACCGGATTCTCATGAGTACCACCTGAAGGTCCTGCTATGCCTGTGGCAGATATAGCATAGTCTACATTAAGCAATTTTATGGCTCCCTTTACCATCTCAATGGCAACTTCTTCACAAACAGCAGTTTTCTCTTCAAGAACCTCATGGCTTACGCCCAACACCTTCTCTTTCACCTCATTGGTATACGAAACGATGCTGCCTTTAAAATAGTTAGAAGCTCCGGGCATAAGGACGATAGCCTCAGCTATACGGCCACCGGTGCAACTCTCAGCAGTACCTAAAGTCTTGCCTTTTTCCCAGATAAACTGGCTAATCTCCCTGCTCAGTATTTTATTTTCGAAATCCATATATTAATTATTTATTGAAATGTTACTTTTGAAAATGCCGGTTTGTCTATTGAGCAATAATCATTGTCAAGATACTTATAATAGCCTGTTATGCCGATCATTGCCGCATTGTCGGTGGTATAGCTGAACTTCGGTATGTATATTGTCCAGCCATATTTCTCGGCATGCTCACGGAAAGCGTTACGCAGGCCGTTGTTGGCGCTCACTCCTCCTGCCACGGCAACATGCTTGATATTGGTCTGCTTGACAGCAAGACGGAGCTTCTTCATAAGTATGTCAACGATTGTAAACTCAAGACTTGCCGCAAGGTCTTCCTTGTGATGCTCCACAAAGTCAGGATCTGCCTTAACCCATTCACGCAGACTATACAGGAAAGACGTCTTCAGTCCGCTGAAGCTATAGTTAAGTCCAGGTATATGCGGCTCTGCAAACTTATATGCATGAGGATTGCCCTGACGTGCAAGCTTGTCGATAATAGGACCACCAGGATAACCGAGTCCCATAACTTTAGAGCATTTGTCAATGGCTTCGCCGGCTGCATCATCTATAGTCTGTCCCAGCACCTGCATGTCATTGTATGCGTTAACCTTCACTATCTGTGAATTGCCGCCGCTTACAAGCAGACAGATAAACGGCAACGGAGGAGCAGACTGGTCGTCATCGCTCTCCTTGATAAAGTGAGCCATGACATGGCCCTGCAAATGATTGACATCAACAAGAGGAATGCCCAACGAGCGGGCTAAGCCTTTGGCAAAGCTGACACCTACAAGCAGCGAGCCCATAAGACCGGGTCCACGTGTAAAAGCTATTGCAGACAACTGCTCTTTTTCTATGCCAGCACGTTTCAATGCCTGGTCGACAACAGGAACCACATTCTGCTGATGCGCACGTGAAGCAAGCTCAGGAACAACACCTCCATAAGCTTTATGCACTTCCTGAGAAGCAGTTACGTTGCTTAACAACACTCCATTGCGGAGCACTGCGGCAGAAGTGTCGTCACAACTGCTTTCTATACCTAATATATATACGTCATTCATAATCTAAAATCATTCAGTAAGAATTTCCACACCATGTTCTGTCATAAGGAAAGTATGCTCCCACTGGGCGCTCGGCTGTTCGTCGCCGGTTATAACCTCCCAGCCATACTTGTCGTCAGCATCTATAAACACCTGCCATGTTCCCATGTTTATCATAGGCTCTATGGTAAACACCATACCCGGAACAAGCAGCATGCCTGTGCCACGATGACCGAAATGAAGCACCTCAGGCTCTTCATGGAATTTTATGCCTACGCCATGTCCGCAAAGGTCGCGAACCACGCCATAATGATATTTCTCTGCATGTTTCTGTATTGCATGGCCTATATCGCCAACAAAGCCATAAGGCTTAGCTGCCTCGGCACCAATTTCAAGACATTCTTTTGTAACGCGTACAAGCTGTTCCTTCTCGGGTGTCGTCTTGCCGATGATGAACATTCTTGACGCATCGGCATAATATCCGTCAAGAATTGTAGTGAAGTCGACATTAATAATATCTCCCTCCTTAAGAACATCTTCCTCCTTAGGAATACCATGGCACACCACTTCGTTGATGCTCGTACACACACTCTTTGGGAAACCTTCATAATTTAGGCTTGCAGGTGTGCCTCCGTGGCTTACGCAATAGTCATAGCAGATTTTATCTATCTCAAGAGTATTCATTCCTTCATGAATATTCTTTGCCACTTCGTTTAAAACTTCAGTGTTGAGAACTCCGCTCTTTCTTATTCCTTCAATCTGTTCTGGAGTTTTAATCAGGTCACGTGTAGGCACCAGTTTGCCCTTATTTTCCCAATACATAACCTGCTTATCCATGTCAGTTATCGGCTGACCAGAGAGACAATGCCATCTCCTTTTTTTATTAAAAACCATCTTTTTATATTTTAACGCCTACAAAAGTAGTAATTTATTACAACATCTAATCTGTATTATTACCAAAATCTGCTTTTTTGCCTGTCTGCACACTACTACAGATTAAGCATAGACCGCAGATTTTCCGTCCAGTCAGAACCATTTTCAGGGCAGAACGTGTTGAATCCGAGTTCACTTGCAGCCTTTACGTTACGCGGGCCGTCATCGACAAAGAGTGATTCTTCCGGATTGATTTTCTCATTGCTGATCACCTGCCTGAAAAAATCCGGAGCAGGCTTCATCATGCCGAGTCTGAAACTCAGATACAAAGAGTCAAAATAATCATTGAGTGACGAGCCATTTCCGTCGAACTCTTTGCTCAATGCCCAGTCCATCATAAACGGATTGGTGTTAGACAGCAGAATAAGGCGATAGCCTTTGGCGTGAAGTTCTTTAAGCATGTCAAGATTACGCTGTGGAACTTCCTTCCTATAGCCAAGCCATGCATACTTACATTCGTCGAACGTCAATTCACGGCCTATCAGTCCGCTAAGTTCACGGCGGAAATCTTCAGCCTTAATCTTTCCTTCCTCAAGGTCGCCAAATATACCTGACTGAGTGTAAGGGTCAAGATAATGTTCGGCATTTTCAAGTCCCAATGCCTTGAAGCGGCGCAAAGCCTCTTCATGGTCGATGGTCATGATAACACCGCCCAAATCAAAAACGATATTTTTTATAACTTTGTCCATTGTCTTTACAACGTTTCTCATTTAATAATGCTTGATGGCTCTGTCCATCTCACGGCGGTCTTCTTTCTCCTTGAGGGTCTGACGCTTGTCAAACTCTTTCTTACCCTTAGCCAGAGCTATGTCAACTTTGGCGCGTCCGTGGTCGTCGATAAACACGAGAATGGGCACAATGGTGAAGCCGACCTGCTTGGTGGCCTCCTGCAGTTTGTGAATCTCGCGCTTGTTCAACAGCAGTTTGCGGTCGCGCTTTGCCTCATGATTATTGTATGAGCCGAAGAAATAAGGCGAAATGTTCATACCCTTAACCCATATTTCTCCGTTGTGTATGTAGCAGAAACTGTCCACCAATGAAGCTTTTCCCTGGCGTATCGACTTTATTTCTGTTCCGGTAAGCACGATACCAGCTGTATATGTATCAACAAAAAAATACTCGAACGAGGCTTTTTTGTTTCGTATGTTTACCGGACTTTTCTTTCTAAGCAGTTCTTCTTCTTTGTTCATCTCTCAATTCTGTTTTATTTCTCAACCGTCACGAAACGCTCGATATGATCGTCCACGTAGCAGGCCACCATGCCTGTCCACGTCTCTTCATTCTCTACAAACGAGTCGTCTAAATCATCAAACTCGGGATATTGCTCAAACATAGCCATAAACTCTTCGTCGGTGCATTCGCGCTCTATCTCATTCTTATACTTGAAATACAGTTTGCCAGCTTTCTTTACAAGACTTGCCAGTTCGTCTATGCCCCACCCTTTTATTGCCTTTGCAAAAGGATTGCGGAACAGAAAGCTGCCGTATCCGTTGTAAATAAGCTGAACAAAACCTCCGTCCATCACCTCGCTGTGCAATATGTCGTATGCAAGCAGAGTTATCTGATCCGAGTTGAGTTTTACCATGGTTTCGGCAGTAAGCTCGCCGCCTATGCTGGCCATTATCGCATCTGTAAATACTTTCAAGAACTCATCCATACCTGCTGAAGCCGCATTGCGCAAATCAGAGTCTTTAACTTTGGCTATATTCATATATCTTTCGTTTACCGGTAATTATCATGCAAAGATAACGCAAAATAAAAACAACACAAAATAAATATCTGATTTTATTGACATTGTGAACGATTAGGGCATTACGGAAGTTATGATATATTACAGAAATACTCATAAGGGCTATAAATTAAGAACATAAGAAAGTGTCTGTAACGGATTGCATTATTTGTTCCGAATTAGGACAACTTATGACTATTACAAAGTAAAAAGTCAGGACATATTTATTTTACGTTCCAGAAAGAACGCCGTTAATAAACAATAAAATTAGTCATATTCATATCAGGCTATATTAACATTCGTTTAACATCAAGCCAAAACATGCAGGATTTTCTGCCGATTTATTATGCAAAACACGCTTAATAATGATATGAAAAGCGGCCAATTAGAGTATAAAAGACGGCCTTTTAGACTGCAAAAGGGCATTTTCTGCACCTTCATCCACAACCGCAGACCTTATAAATTCTCATAAAGCACTTATTATCAGACGTTTAGTAAAAACCACGTATTTTGCGCGTTTTTCATAAAAAACACGGAATCAAAAACAGCAAAGGCATTCTGAAGGCGTCAAACGTCTGAATAAGCAACAGAATATTGTTCCGAAATAAAACAATAATGCATTTAACGTCATCTGCAGTTTTTACAAAACACATATAAATATACATAACAGCGGCCTCAACATTCAATGGTAACGATATAGACGACAAACTAAAAAGAATACGCATCAGCAGTAATACCGAATATAAGCAGAAGACAATAAAACAGTTTGTCATGCGTTTATATTATAAAAAATCGTCTATGAAAAAAACTATACTTATAATTTTATTTGCAACAATTATCACATCCTTACATGCACAAAGGCATGAGGTTTACGACCCTAACATTAAGTCGCTGCAAGTAGTTGCCGGTCAAAACTGGATGTCGCTGCCTATAATAAAACTCAGAGGCAACAGTCCCAACGATATTTTAAACATAGGCTTCGACGATCTAACGCATTCGTATCACCGTTATGTGTACAAAATAGAGCACTGCGACGCTGACTGGACCGTCTCTGACCAACTTTTCACGAGCGACTATATTGAGGGCTTTGCCGATGGAACCACCATTGACGACAACGAAGAGTCAATAAATACGAATGTTCTTTACACGCACTACAAGTTGAGAATACCAAACGAAAATTGTCAACTGAAAATGAGCGGGAACTATAAACTTACGGTTTATGACGAGAACGAAGACAACCGCAAGGTGTTTACGGCATGTTTCATGGTGCTGGAACCTGAAATGAACTTACAGCTCAGCGTATCCACAAACACTGACATAGACTTCAACAAGTCTCACCAGCAAGTGTCAATGCAGCTTGGATATGGAAACATAAACGTAACTGACCCTACATCTCAGATAAAGACTATGGTTATGCAGAACGGAAGATGGTATAATGCCAAGCTGAACGCCAAACCGCAATATATTATGCCTAACGGTCTGAAATGGGAACACAACCGCGACTTGATATTTCCTGCAGGAAACGAATACCACAAGTTTGAAGTTCTTGACGTGAGCCATCCTACTATGGGCATTGACCGCATTGACTGGGACGGGAGCAATTATAACGTTTATCCTTTTATGTGTGAGCCGCGCCTTAATTATGTGTATGATGTTGATGCCAACGGAGCCTTCTATATACGCAACAGTGACAATGTTGAGAATGACATTTCGTGCGAATACGTGTTCGTTCATTACAGCCTGAAATGTCCGCAGAAGGTTGACGGAACGGTTTATATAAACGCTACATGGACTAACGACTGGTTTACGCCGGAATATCAGATGACATACAACGACGAAACACAATGTTACGAGGCCACAATAATGCAGAAACAGGGATATTATTCTTATCAGTTTGTCATGCTCGACAATTCAGGCACAGTACAGATTATGCCGACTGAAGGAAGTTTCTATCAGACTGAAAACAAGTATCAGGCTCTTGTATATTATAGAGGACAAGGAGAACGTACCGACAGACTTGTAGCTTATCAGCAGGTTCAGATAAAGTAACGCTACTGATTGCGACAGCCTCAACAATAGAAGTTACGGACATGTGAGGCCGGGGCAAGCTGACAAGCATCAAATACAAAAGAGACAATGCGCTTTAAACAAAAAATATGGCAGATATTTACACTGTTCAGTGAAAAATATCTGCCATAAATTATTCTTATATATTTAAGCTAATATCTTTACTGCCTACTGTTGGAACATTTATGTTCCAGCAGCTTTTATGATGGCAGCTACATCTTTGGATGTTTAGAAATGATAGCCTAATGTAAGCAAAAGCTGATGACGCTTGTTTGAAACGCTCACTGCATCACAAATATTATTGTTCTCGGGCGAATCCTGAGCTCCTGCATAATAACTTGTGAACGGACTGAAATCGCCGTTCTGAACAGTGTACTGGTATGCGAGGTCTAAAGACAACTTACCCAAGTTATAACCCAAACCGCATGTTATACGGTTGGTTGCCTTCCAGTTAGTGTAATCTGTTGCTGAGGTGTAATATGTACCCGGAGAATCGATTGATACATCTTTATAACCGTATTTGTCATACATCGGTGAAACATAATTGTAACCGAGACGCAAAGACAGTCTGCTGTCCGGCTTAAACTCAACACCAAGTTTCAATGTACTTACTCCTTTAAGCGTGCTTTCTGTATGGCTGTTCATAGCTTTATCGCTTGCACTGCTCTCCCAATATTCGTCATAATACCAGTCATATCCACCACCCGTGTTGTATCTTGAGTCGAGATTACCATAATCGGCATACTCATAGCCTGCGCCGATGGCAAGATAATTACCAATAGTTGTACCAAGGCTCAGACCAAACTTCCAAGGTGTATAGAGCTTAAAGTCGTAACTCTCACCAATTTGACCTGAATCATACATGCCGACGCTCGAATTGTTAGCCAATGTTGTATAGTTTGACGTTGTCAAATCATACCATGTAGGAGTGGCAACAGAAAGACCTATACGGAAAGGTGAACTTTCTATCGGACGGAAAATAACACCGGCTTTAACGTTAACTCCACTTCCGGTTATACGGCGCTCATCAGCCAATGTGACATTGCCGACAGACTTTCCGTCAGCATCTACAAGAGCTTCAGTGTATTCGCTGTAGCCTTTATAATTAACATCGCTTATTCCAACAGTAAGTCCAAGATAAACACGATCATTGATATTGCCGCTTATATTGAAATCATACTCGCCTATATATCCGGTGTTTGCACGGTTGAACAGATAGTTGCTTGCATTGTTGTAATAGAATGCACCGTCAGCGTCTGAAAGCAAAGCATTGTAATACAGATAATCAACCTGATTAAACGTATTGCCGTCTGCAACCAGATTGCCGTTGTCATTCTTAATATTGAATAGCCCTTCAGCACCTTTCATATAAGAAAGTTTATTTTGCGAAGCACCGTTCAGGGCTCCTGCTGCAGAAAGGATATAGTCAAAATTGCGGCTCTTGTGATAATTAAACGCAAGATTCAAAAAAGAGCTACGGCCTGTACGTTTTGAATAAACGAAACCGGCCTGGTCAAAGCTCATATTTGTCGTATTGCCGTTGGCAAAACTTTTTCCATCCTGCTGAGACACAAAGCCAAATGAAACATTTGCCATAGAATGACGGAACAGGCCAATACCTGCAGGGTTGGTTCCAATAGTCGAAATATCCGCTCCTAATGCGTCAAGTGCACCTCCCATACCTACATATCGGGCAGTACCGTTGAGGTCCTCGCCAGCTATATTGGCATTTTCGTATGTTTCTTGTGCCGACACATAGCTTGCGAGACAGGCCGACATAAATATAATCATTAAACGTCTCATAATCAAAATATTTTTATTCATCAAAATTTATCTTACCAAACAAATTATCTGCGACCGCCGAAGTGACCTCCGCCACCGCCTCCGCGGCTACCGCCAAATGAGCCGCCACCGAATGAACCGCCGCCACGTATGCCACCAAATGAACTATTGTTGTTATATGACGGACGCGACATTGTGTTTCGGTTCTCGAAATTATTTCGTCGGTTACCGTTAAATCTGTTATAGTCTTTATTCGAATTATTGTATCTGTTGTTATTATAGCTACGGTTGTTATTCAGGCGATTAGTTGTGCCACGATATCCTCTGAAGTTTTTGTTTGCACTTCCGGTATATCCGTAACTTACACGTCCGTGATTACTTGTACCTGTTATACCTCTGTAAGGTCTGTAATATGAAACAGGCCTATACCAAGAATAATACCAGCCATACCCCCATGGCCTATACCAGCCATAATACCAAGGATCATACCAAGGGCTATACCAGCCGCTATAAGCATACCAATAAGGACTGCCGTACCAATAAGGTCCGTACCAGCCATAATACCATGGGTCATACCAATAGAAGTCATCAAAACGGCTCATACGGCGACTATATACATAGTCGTCCTCAGGATTATAACCTTCATCATACTCATCTCCTACGCCTGCATAGCCGGCAGCATCCAGTGAATCAGACGTGCTGAAATTGATGACATCGTTTGCCGTTGTGTCTGAACTTAAAGCATACCCCTGATTACCAAAGAACCCCCTTCTGTTATAGTCGTCAACATCCATGCGATTTTCGTAATACGGCTCAACAGGAGCAACTTCCTTAACAACTTTCTCTGTCTTCTTAGGCATGAAATACATATCATCCTGAGCATAAGCACCGGATGAAATCAAGCCTAATAAAAATAATGCTAGAATATTTTTTTTCATAAATCCCACCTCCTGATATATCGTAAAATCATACTTTTTTATTCATATACATTACACTTCTTAAATCAACGAGCACATTTTCTCATATGCAAAAATAAAATTTCTTGTAATGCAAAATTAGGGAAAAACCCTAAACCATAATAGGTTTTCCCCTATTTTTTATACATTTGCATAAAAATTTAACACGTATATGAAGTATCTTGAAGTAAAATTCAATATAACAGACAGTCAAAGACATAATGTAAGTGACGAAATGTTATTGCAAGCAGCTAAAGATATATTGTGCGACCTTGCAGGCAATGCAGGATTTGAGTCGTTTGAAGACACACAATCCATTGTAACCGGATATGTTCAAAAACAAAACTTCAATAAAGAGATTTTGGATGAATGCATTGCAGACTTTCCAATCGGTAATATTTTGATTTCTTATGAAGTAAATGAAGCTGAAGACAAGAATTGGAATGCAGTATGGGAAGAGCAAGGCTTCAAACCAATCTGTATAGAGGGAAAGTGTGTGATTCATGACATGAGCCACAACAATGAAACGGAAGCGAAAGAAAATCTGCTAGACATAACCATCGATACAGAACAGGCCTTCGGCACAGGTAATCATGAAACAACTTACATGATAATCAACGAGCTGTTTGAAACGGAATTGAAAGACAAGCTATTCTTGGATTGCGGATGCGGCACAGGCATATTGTCTATAGTAGCTTCTAAACTTGGTGCGAAGGAAATTACGGCTTACGACATTGATGAATGGAGCGTGAGAAATACAAAGCACAACTGTAGCTTGAACGGTGTTGAGAATGTTTCCGTTCTGTTGGGTGATTCAAGCGTGTTGACAAGTGTGAAGAAACGTTTTGATGTGGTAACCGCAAACATAAACAGAAACATATTGCTGGCAGATATGCCTGCTTTCAAACAAAAGATGGCAAATGGAGCAATATTGATATTAAGCGGTTTCTACAAAGATGACACAGACATATTGGTGGAAAAGGCGAAATCTCTGAATCTTACTCTTGTTAATGAATGCAGCAAGAATGAATGGTGCATGTTGAAATTTAAGAACATGGATTAAGAGTAACTATACAGATATAAAATTTTATCATATAGTTCTACTTAAAAAGAAATCGGCCGACAGTTGTTTTATTGACGGTATGCTTGTTAGCATTACAAAAACAACTGTCGGTCAATTAAAATATTTTGAGTTTCTTATCAATTACAAACTTATTCGTAAATAACTTCTATCATCAAAAGACTTGTATCCGGACATCAGTCCTTTGGTTGCCTTAAAAGTGTTGATACACAAAGGATCATCAGCCAATTGACTTGCAAGTGCAGCCTCACTTTCAGCCAAAGTTGACTTCAAGAATGGATATCCGTCACTTGACAGGACAATCTCATTTGCATTTTCGTCAAGATTAATCACACGAACTTTATCCATTGGAATATCAAAGCCGTCAATAACAGCATAGGCGATATTCTGTTCGCCACAACATTTTATAAGTTGCGGAAGTATGCTTTCTCTTCCACAGTCTTTTGTTCTTGCCTCTTCTACAGACAAGCCTTTAGCAATGGCACAACTTAATACCGAAGCTCTTTTATCGGCAAGTGCCTGTTCGTATGGCTTAGGATTGTCGTAAAAACATCCGTTGACAAGACATTGGCAGTCGCCTATCATCCAAATCTGATGATGACTCAAAGAATAAACAACAGCACTTGTCGTAAGCCGTTCCTCAGGATGCAATTTGAGTCTTTCTGTATCAACCGAATATTCCAAATATTTTGAGTATATGGATTTTGTTACATATTGACAAAATCCATATACATCGATATCAGCAGGCGAAGAAGCAATGCATTGCTTAACAAGTTCCATGCAATATCTGCCATTGGAATATTGGCCATTCATGCGTATAGGCGTCTTACTCGTGCTTCCGTCTATAACAGCAGCGAAATTATCATTAACGATTATTCCGTCTTCGCACTCCTCTTGGCTTTTCTTTCCTATGACTTGCTGTTCTATTATTTTCATTCTTCGAATTATTTGCATAACCTTGCGAAGGCCTTGAGTACAATTGTCTGATCAAATCAGGACGACCCAACTTGATCAATTCACGCTCAATATTCCTTCTTTCTTCCGGCTTATACCAAAAGAAGAATTGTCTTTGAGCAAGTTTTTCACGCTGTGTCTTTGCAGAGAATACAGGCTCAAGCGTATAAGGATCGAAGCCCGTGTACCACGTTTCTGTACTCACAGTCATTGGAGTTGGCGTAAAGTCCTGCACTTGCTCCAAATGGAAATTAAGATTCTTCGTCTTTACTGCAAGCTCAGCCATGTCTTCTTCCTTGCAACCTGGATGACTGCTTATAAAGTAAGGAATAATCTGTTGTCTTAAATTCTCCTTTGTATTTATTTCATCAAATATTCTCTTAAATGCTTCAAACTGGGTAAACGAAGGTTTACGCATAAGTTTCAGCACTCTGTCTGATGTATGTTCAGGCGCAACTTTCAGTCTTCCACTTACATGTTTGCAAATCAGCTCACGGGTATATTCCCTCGCAGCCTTATTTACATTTTCATCATCGCTCTTATGCAACAGCAAATCATAACGGACGCCGCTGCCGATAAAACTCTTCTTTATGCCCGGCAGTGAGTCAACAGCCTTATAAACATCCAACAGAGGACGATGGTCGGTATTCAGATTTTTGCAGACATTAGGATTGATACACGACGGACGTTTGCACTTCTCACATATTGATTTGTTCTTGCCTGACATTGAATACATATTGGCAGACGGTCCACCAAGATCACTTATATATCCTTTAAAATCCGGCATCTCGATAACCTTCTTAACCTCCCTCAATATACTTTCCTTACTCCTCGATACAATAAACTTACCCTGATGGGCACTTATCGTACAAAAAGCACATCCACCAAAGCAACCACGGTGTATATTTACCGAATGCTTTATCATCTCATAGGCCGGAATACGCTTGTTTTTGTATTTCGGATGAGGAAGTCTTGTATATGGCAAATCATAACATCTGTCAAGTTCCTCTGTTGTCATTGGAGGATAAGGCGGATTGACAACGGCATAAAATCCGTCAACTTTCTGCAACAACCTGTGTGCATGAAGCATGTTTGACTCTTCTTCAATATGCCTGAAATTCTCTGCCTGGAATTTCTTATTCGAAAGACATTCTTCATGAGAATGCAATATAAGGTCATCCGGCTTTATTTCATTGGCAAATTCTTTCTTCTTTGCAAGGTATACAGTTTGAGGAATGTCATGTATCTCATGTATATCTCGCCCATCCAAAAGTTCATTGCAAAGTGCAGTAATAGGCTTTTCGCCCATACCATATATAATTAAGTCAGCACCAGAATCACACAAGATGCATTTCTTAAGTTCATCTTTCCAATAATCATAATGTGTAAGTCGGCGCAAAGAAGCCTCTATACCTCCTAACACAATTGGAACGTCTGGATATAACTTTCTTAATATTTGACTATACACTATTGTCGGATACTCCGGTCTGCAATCATGACGGCCATCAGGACTATAAGCATCTTCAGAACGAAGACGCCGATTGGCCGTATATTTATTAACCATCGAGTCCATACATCCCGGTGCAATTCCAAAGAAAAGCCTAGGACGCCCCAGCTTTTTAAAGTCACGGAAATCGCCATGCCAGTCAGGCTGCGGGACTATGGCTACACGTAAGCCCTGAGCTTCCAATGTTCTTGCAATGACGGCACATCCGAAAGAAGGATGATCTACATAAGCATCACCCGAAAATAATATAACATCGAGTTCATCCCAGCCTCTAAGTTCGACCTCCTTCTTTGTTGTAGGAATCCAGTCTGTAAGCCTGTAATCAGTCATTTACTTTCTCTTCGTTATCTTCGGCCGACTCATTCTCTTTGTCCCACTTAATAAAAAGCAGCACAAGCTGATACAAGCCAAAGGCCTTCATGTTGTTGTTATAAATTACATCAAGACACAGGTTGAGAAGTTCCTTATCCACTTCGGCAGATGATTCCAACATAGACCTTACATTAAGTTTAAGTTTGTCAAGCACCGGTTCATCTATAATGCCGTTACTGTCTATGAGGTTCTTCAAAAGAGAATACTTTTTTATTGTGTTAAGATGCTCTTCTGTCACTGCTATATTTCTTGTTCCAGATGCGTTTGCTTGAATTTTATAAGTTTCCATATTATATAATTTATTTAAATATAAAGTTAAGAATTCCTGTCATTATTACCGCACGCTTCTTCTCGGACTTGATACATTCGAAGGGGAATCCCATTGTAAATGTACGACATCCATTTTCGTCATAAGCCACACACAATGAATTTCCTGTTACATCAGTCAAAGCACAGAACGCAGGACTAACCGGACTCAATATATCGGCATAAGAAGAAGCATAATGAACATCATTGTTATAACTGTAAATGTCAAATGAAGTATTCATTCCTTCAATCTTGTTGTTTGCCCGCATATCAACAGTTCCATTATAAGTCACGTGCAATACGTCGTTCAAAAATTTCTGTTCCTTACCGCTTTTCATGTCACTTCCAATATAAGCACCGCTAACAATAAGGTTTCCCTTATAATCAGCCAATTGCTTTTGGAAAGAGGAAGAAAAGGTCTTATAATAATTTAATGAATATCCGTCATCCTTTTCCAATCCCAAAATGACATCAATACAATTATATTTGTTCAAAACTACTTTATCATTCTCTACAGCAGACTTTGAACAACTTACGATATTGTATTTATCAGATGCCATTATCGCCTTTGCGTGTTCAGGAATATAATTAAACTCATTTCCTTTAATGATAACTCCTTCAAGTTCACTGCCGCTATATCCAAGTCCGCCTGGGCCTTCTATTCCCAATTTCGTCTTATCAAAACAAATCTGACTTCCACAAAATCCTAACGTCTTGCCATCAGCAACACCCATATCTTTATTTAAGTCAAAGCCTTGTATAGAATCATTATTTATTACAGCAGGAGCAGCCAGACGCTGAAATCCGTTTATGATAAGGATGTTTTTAGCTGTTTTGGAATGATATACAGCAGAAATAACCTCAGACTGAAAGCTCTCGCCACCGGCATTTGCAGCCGAGACCTTAAAGTTATACAACATATCAGGCATGAGCTTAACCTTACATGCCGGACCATTTACATTAATGCCATTATCAAATCCAGAACCGTCAACCGATGTATAAAGAATATAAGAATCAGGCACAGCCGAAGGCTCCGACTTATCTGTCTGCGCATCCCACTTAATCAAAAGGGTATCATTTGCACAAAACTCAGCCCTAACATTAACAGGAGTCAATGGTGTTACCACATAAGGTTTCTTATGCATCTCTGAAGACATGCGCAGAATAGACTTGTATATACTTCTTGCCAATGTGAACCTAAAGTTAGGATCCTGACCATAAATCATGTCAGGAAAGTTCTGGTGCGACAATGTTTCCAATATAGCAGACGTCATCTGGGGGCATCTTGTCTCAGCATAATTTTTATCATATACCTCACGTTTTGTCCATTTACCATATTGGGCATTAATGTCTTTGTTTACTCCTTCAAGCAGTTTGTTGGCAAAAATCTTTGACTTCAAACGAGAAAGCCCAGAACCAAACACGCCATCATTAGGGAATGTAGTACAGATAGACAAAGTTCCTATAATTGATGCATAATCTTTAGCAACGCCAGCATCGCTATGAACAGCAAGAGACATCTCTATTGGAACATTTAATCCGTTTAACGTCGGAGCGAAACATGAACCTCCGGCAAGCCAGTTAGCCATAAACGGACGAGAATATATATCCTCCTTATAGTCGTCGGTTCCGTTTTTTGAACGGTAAACACTATCTGGGGCACCTGCCCACTGGGCATAATAGCGTGCTCCCTCAAGACATCTCGGCAAGCCGCTTATAGTGTTTTTTCTCTTGATATTGCCCATACCACCGCCGAACCTTACAGCATCAGCAGTTACAAATCCGCTATAAGAACTCTCATTTGTAAGGACCACACGATTACCGGAATTACATCCCGAATCAAAATCAAATGTTCCGAGATAAACCCAAGTGCCGCCTCCCATCTGCTGATTTACATAAAAGACGGTCTTACGCCCTTGATGATATACAATATATTGAGCATCAGGAACGTTTTTCTTATGCGCAGGATAACTGACATAAACAGCATATTGTCCTTTCTCAGGGAAATTGGGCTGATAAGATATCTCACAGCCTTTGACAGCCGATGACTTAGCAGATCTGGTTGTTCCCATCTCGAAAGGATTCTCACCGTCGTCATAATACTTTTCCGTATTTGCAAAGCCCTTTATGCCGGCATCCTTCCATTCCTGTTTTATGTTTATTTCTGTATAATACGGCAACAATGTCTTATTATCGTTGTCAATAATGATCTCATTTTTTTGCCAATCGCGCTCACGCGGCGTAAAGACTATAGCGCCTGCCTTTTCCAACATTGGTATCAAATAAGGCACAACTATAGTCTGCGTGTACAAATCTTCATTTGTACAAAACAGGTTAGGCCGCTGCCATTCCCAACGATTTTTGTTCTTGTTGAAATATCTGCCATGACTTGCATATATAGACAGATGCCTATTTTGAAGTCCTTTGGTTATACTTATAGGCCTGGACCCATTGTAAACCCAAGGGATTCCCTTATACTCAATATCCTCCTTTATCTCTTTTTTCTTGTCATATACGCCTGTTTTATCTTCCTTTCCTTTGGAGGATGTCATCTTCCGGTGGGTTCCACAAGAAGCAATAGCGACACACAACAAAAACAAAAATATCTTTTTACACATAAACTAGTCTCCAGTAGTAAACAAATCCGGATGCAGTCCTGAATATTTTTTAAAATAATTCTTTATCATCTTCATATCCTCATCGATGTTCCCTTCAGGTATAAAGCTTTTATTACATTGTATGAGATGTCTTTTATAATCCAGACCATATAATAAAATAGGTATCTGTGCCTTAAGGGCAATGTAGTAAAAGCCTTTTTTCCAATTAGGATTACGCGACCTTGTACCCTCTGGAGTTATACAAAGATAGAAAGTATCTCTCTTCTTTGCTATTTCAGACAACTGATCTGTCATCTTAGTATGTACAGTTCTGCTGACTGGAATTCCACCTATTTTTTTAAAGAAAAGACCGAGTGGCCATATAAACCACTCTTCTTTCATAAGAAAATTAATTCTCAGACCTTCAGCCCTCATATAAAGCTGACCTATAACAAAGTCCCAGTTGCTTGTATGCGGCGCCAGACAGATGATGTATTTCTCCGGATGAGGCACCGAAATATCCTTTTTCCAACCACCTTTTTTATATAAGAGCCACTTGCATATTTTTTGCAGCATGCAGTATTATTATCGTTTAGATGTTAATAATCTGATCTACTATTTCACAAATCTGAGCGTTAAACTTATCTTTCAAATCTTTATAATACACTTTTTTAGGCATACCTGGTTCAGGATGTGACACCCTGCGAATAGAACTGTCATGAACAATCAATATCGACGAGAGTATTGCCTTGACGTCTTCATCACCCTTCTTGCCGTTATAAATTGATGCTGCCATACATTCTGAAAAAACATCACTACAAATGTAGTTGATCATTTTCTTTAAGTTTCGTTTGTTTGCCATATTATTTCTTTTTAGTTTATCTGAACTTTACAGAACAAATTTAATAAATAAATTAATATGCACAAGCCGTTTCATGAAAAAAAACAATATTTTATTCAAAATATTTTATTTATTTTTCTATATTGGCAAAAATTAGTAATTTTGCAGACACATAAAAAGCTGTAATTTATAACTAACTATATTAATTTAATCTTTGGTATTATGGAAAAAAGTGTATTACAGAAAGCCAGAATTGAGTTCGCGCCCAAATTGCCGACATCACTTCAAGGTTCTGTAAAAGTAAAAGAAGGTGCTCCAACACAGAGTGTGGACGATCAGGAAGACATCAAGAAATTATTCCCTAACACTTACGGAATGCCTGTTGTTGAGTTTGAGCCCAGCAACAAAGCACAGAACTGTGAGATGAACGTTGGTGTAATCCTCAGCGGCGGACAGGCTCCTGGCGGACACAATGTCATCACTGGACTGTTTGACACTATCAAGCGTCTCAACCCTAACAACAAGCTGTATGGATTCATTCTCGGTCCTGGCGGTCTGGTTGACCATAAATATAAAGAAATAACTGAAGACTTTATTAACGAATACCGCAATACCGGCGGTTTTGACATGATTGGCTCTGGCCGTACAAAACTTGAGAAAGTTGACCAGTTTGAGAAAGGTCTTGAGATAATCCGCGAGCTGAACATCAAAGCCCTCGTTATCATCGGCGGTGACGATTCTAACACCAACGCATGCGTATTGGCTGAATATTATGCAGCAAAGAAATACGGCGTACAGGTTATCGGATGTCCTAAGACTATCGACGGCGACTTGAAGAACAGCCAGATTGAAACTTCTTTCGGTTTCGATACAGCAACAAAGACTTATTCAGAGCTTATCGGAAACATCGAAAGAGACAGCAACTCTGCAAGAAAATACTGGCACTTCATCAAGCTGATGGGACGTTCAGCAAGCCACATTGCACTTGAGTGCGCACTGCAGTGCCAGCCTAACATCTGCATCGTATCAGAGGAAGTTAAAGCTAAGAACATGACTCTCAACCAGATTGTTGAGAACATCTGCGAGGTTATAGCTTACCGTGCAGAGCAGGGCAACAACTTCGGTGTTATACTTATCCCTGAAGGACTTATCGAATTCATTCCTTCAATCGGCAAACTTATCGAAGAACTGAACGACCTTCTCGCTACTCACGGCAATGACTACAAGGGACTTGACAACGAGGCTCAGCGCGAATATATTCTCAATCACCTGAGCGAAGAGAACAAACAGACTTTCGCAACTCTGCCTGCAAACGTAGCACGCCAGCTGTCTCTCGACCGCGATCCTCACGGAAACGTTCAGGTATCTCTCATCGAGACAGAGAAACTTCTTTCAGATATGTGCGAGGCTAAATTGGCTCAGTGGAAGAAAGAGGGCAAATACAACGGCAAATTTGCTTGTCTGCACCACTTCTTCGGATATGAAGGACGTTGCGCTGCTCCGTCTAACTTTGACGCAAACTATTGCTATGCACTTGGAACAAGCGCTGCCCAGCTGATTGCAAACGGCAAGACAGGATACATGGCTATCATCAAGAACACAACACAGCCTACAGACAAATGGATTGCAGGCGGTGTGCCTATCACAATGATGATGAACATGGAGCGCAGAAACGGCGAGATGAAGCCTGTTATACGTAAGGCACTCGTTGAACTTGACGGCAAACCGTTCAAGACTTTCGAGAAAGCTCGCGACAAATGGGCACACGAAACATGCTTCATTTATCCTGGTCCTATCCAGTATTGGGGCCCGACAGAGGTTTGCGACTGCACAACTAAGACTCTGCAGTTAGAACAAGAGTAATATTTTATAATAGCATAAAATGTGTAAAGACCATGATTTTTATGCACCGAAGTGCATTAAAAAGGTCTTTACACATTTCTTTATATTTAAATGATGACTGGAAATACTTACAACAAAAGTAGCAATCGGCATGCAACACCTAAAAAGAGGTGCAGCAGCAGAAAGCGTACACATACCAGGTCATCATTTTTTCGCAGGTATCCAAGATGGGCTTGGTGGCTAGGTGGTCTTGGAGTTGTTGCAATATACGTATGTTTCTTCTACTATTTTTTTGTGGGTCCGTTCGGCTTTAGATGGAGAGCTATATATGGTGACGCAAAATATCCTGAAGGATATGAAATAAGAGGCATAGACATCAGCCACTATCAAGGTGAAATTGACTGGGAACTTCTACAGAACGCCATGATTGAGAAATGTCCGATAAGGTTCATTCTAATTAAAGCCACAGAGGGTACCGACAGAATAGACCCCAAGTTTAAGGAAAACTTCAGACAAGCAAGAGAATATGGTTTTATTCGCGGAGCATATCACTTCTGGAGCAACAAGTCGTCTGCACGTACACAAGCCTATTTCTTTTTAAAAAATGTATATCTTCAGGACGGTGATCTTCCACCTGTACTGGATATAGAACATAAGCCTAAAGATAAAAGTCTTGAGGACTTTCAGCGTGATGTGCTGACATGGCTGCACATTGTTGAAGACAAATATCATGTAAAACCGATTATCTACACCTACTATAAATTTAAAACAACTTATTTGAACGAACCGGTGTTCAACGACTATCCTTATTGGATTGCACATTATTATGTAGATAAAATCGAATATACCGGAGAATGGAAATTTTGGCAACACACCGACGCCGGACGTCTTCCGGGTATCAAGGGGTATGTCGACTTCAATATTTACAATGGAAGCTATTACGACTTGAGAAAACTGACCATTGGATACGAATAAACAAAGATTCTGTAAGACTTTCCTATATAACGGCAGGCCTTTTAGTTATAATACCCTTAAGGTACATATTATACATAATCAGCATGAATAATTATGTCAAGAAAAATCTAAAATCCATGCATAAAGTTTTCTGTAAAATAGAATACGCAAATTAAATAAACGTTAATTTCAGACATATAATCAGCCCAATTATTATACATCAATTAACGATTGCGATATTTTAAACCTATAAAACCGGCTGTTTTTAGTCATAAAACCTGCCATTTCAATGAACAAAGCCTATGGTTTTACCGCATAAAACCATAGATATTGCATCAAAAAGGCACTGATTTTAGGCAAAAGAACGACTAAAGCTGAAAGATGATTCTTATAACTCATTGGTGTACAAAGAATTAACCAAACAGCTCATTTTTTGCCTTATTTACATCCAAAGTTGCCTGCGCACAAAATATTGGCCGTCTCAATGCGTCAAAAACAAAAAGTTTTCTTTTAATCATATTCCGAAACAGCATGTTTCATCAACGGATAATTATAGTCCTAAACCAATCTTTCAGCACACCGCCATAATTATCTTGCGAATCGCTTACAAGAATAAGAACCCTGCTCCCATCCACAAGTTTCGGTCCCAAACACATACCCTCATAATTTGCCACAGACCAGTCAAGAAGAGTAAGGCGTGTTACAAATGAATAGACAAGCCGCTTATCAACAAACTTAGTATTGGCTCCGATATCTCCACCAGATGGTATAGGCTCTGATTTTCCAGGCTCAATCTCATATAATTTACATCGAACAAAAGCGCCGAATTTTAGACTAGGTACAAAAAACTCACGTTCAAGGACTAAAAGACGACCGGAGCCAAGGGCCGCAATCTCACTTACGCCCATAGCGTAATTACTCGATTTTTTATCAGCCATAGGCGCATCCATAATATAGGCATACTGACTGACTGGCTGAAGATTGTCATCAAACGACTGAAGCCTCAACACATTTCGCACGTGATTTAACGACGTTGCACACTCGCCGTCGCCATTCAACGTACTCTCGTTTATCGTCCAAAACAGATGAGACTCTTCATCATAAGCCAAAGACTCAAAGCCATAATTGCCGGCACACTTTTTATAGACATCAGGAACATTCATCTTGCGGCCCGTATTTTTCCCGATAGAGTCATATTCACTTATAACATTATCACACTCACGGCTAATAAAAAAAGTCCCGGACGAAGGCCTGTATGCAATACCTTCGCAATCAGCATTTTTCAAAGAATCACCCCTGAACCCAAGATTTTCAACATTTTTAATTTCACCAGACACAGAATCGACATCTATTCGAAACAAGAAAAAACCGTCAGTAGCAGATTTATCTGAAACTACGGCATATTCATCTCCGCCGACATGCGTTATTCCGCTATAATTTCCTGGAGGAATTTTTCCCGGAAAAGCTTTTTGGCCACAATCTTTAACTAACATTGTCTGGGCTATAGATGCGTATGAGCACATCAAAATCAATATCATTGAAACTAATCTTGTCTGCATAATCGTTTATCTTAATACAATATCCAGATCAACATAAAACCTGTCACTATGTTAATACGGAAATATCATTGACAGATGCAAATGTAATAAGAAATATTCTTTAAGAGCAAAAAAGCCGTATAAAAATCATGTATAAAAGCATTGTAAATAAAATGAAACTTTAAAATAATTCTTTGTAATGACAATTTTTTTATATAACTTTGCGCCTCAAATAGTAAACTATATAATAAAATCAATATGGCCAAAAAATTTGCCGAGCACAATGGTCTAAATCTTACAGAGACAAACAAGATTGTGCTTGATAGCTGGAACAAGAATAACGTATTTGAAAAATCAATAACAGAGCGTGAAGGATGTCCACAGTTTGTATTCTTTGAAGGTCCTCCTTCAGCAAACGGACACCCGGGCATACACCATGTCCTGGCACGTACAATCAAAGACACTTTCAACCGTTACAAGACGATGAAAGGATTTCAGGTTCACCGCAAGGCCGGATGGGATACTCACGGACTGCCAGTAGAACTTGGAGTAGAAAAAGAACTTGGCATTACCAAGGCTGATATCGACAATAAGGAATCGGATAAATATATCTCTGTTGAGGATTACAACAAGAAATGCCGCGAAAACGTTATGAAGTTCACGGCTGAATGGAGAGAACTTACCGAAAAGATGGGCTATTGGGTTGACCTCGACCATCCTTATATCACATACGACAACAAATATATCGAAACCCTTTGGTGGCTTCTGAAACAGTTGTATAACAAAGGACTGTTGTACAAAGGCTATACTATACAGCCATATTCACCGGCTGCAGGAACGGGTCTGTCAAGCCACGAGCTGAATCAGCCCGGATGCTACCGCGATGTTAAGGATACAACGGTTACAGCTCAGTTTGCAATCATTGATCCGAAGCCTGAAATGACAGAATGGGGCAAGCCATATTTCCTTGCATGGACCACCACTCCGTGGACACTTGCTGCAAACTCAGCACTTTGTGTCGGCCCGAAAATCGACTATGTTGCCATTCAGACATACAACGGATACACAGGAGAGCCAGAGACTGTTGTAATGGCAGAAGTTCTTGTTCCGTCTTATTTTAATACAAAGAACGAGAACAACGACCTTTCAAGCTACAAGAAAGGCGACAAAGTTATACCTTATAAAATTGTAGGACACTATAAAGGCACTGACCTTGTAGGCATGAAATACGAGCAGCTGTTGCCCATGATTAAGCCTATGACCGACGGTGCGTTCCGCGTTATCCCCGGTGATTACGTTACAACAGAAGACGGTACAGGTATTGTTCATATTGCTCCTAACTTCGGAGCCGACGATGCCAACGTGGCTAAAAAGGCAGGTGTGCCGCCTATCGTGATGATAACGAAGAAAGGCGAACAGCGTCCTATCGTGGATCTTGAAGGAAAATATTTCGTAATTGACGACCTTGACCCTGACTTTGTTGAGAAGTTTGTCAACAAGGACGCATGGAACAAATATGCCGGAAGATATGTAAAGAATGCCTATGACGACACTCTCACAGACAAAGATGAGACATTGGACATATCTATCTGCATGGACCTCAAGGCCGCTAACAAGGCATTTAAGATAGAAAAGCACGTACACAGCTATCCTCATTGCTGGCGTACAGACAAGCCTGTGCTCTATTATCCGCTTGACAGCTGGTTTATCCGCTCAACAGCATGCAAGGAAAGCATGGTTGAAAAGAACAAAACTATCAACTGGAAACCTGAAAGCACCGGTACGGGACGTTTCGGCAACTGGCTCGAAAATCTTAACGACTGGAACCTTAGCCGTAGCCGTTTCTGGGGAACACCGCTTCCAATATGGTGCGATGAAGACGGAAACGAGATATGCATAGGCTCATTGCAGGAACTTTATGACGAAATAGAAAAGAGCGTTGCTGCCGGATTTATGACAAGCAATCCGCTTAAAGACAATGGTTTTGTGCCCGGTGATTACTCACAGGAGAACTATGACAAGATAGACATGCACAGACCTTATGTCGACAACATCATACTTTGCAGCAAGGCTAACAAGCCAATGAAGCGTGAAACCGATCTTATAGACGTTTGGTTTGACTCAGGCAGTATGCCTTATGCACAGATTCACTATCCGTTTGAAAACGCAGACATGATAGACAAGAACCTGGCATTCCCTGCTGACTTTATCAACGAAGGTGTTGATCAGACCCGCGGATGGTTCTTCACTCTGCATGCCATAGCAACTATGGTGTTTGACAGCGTAGCGTTCAAGAACGTTATTTCAAGTGGTCTTGTGCTTGATGCAAAAGGCAACAAGATGAGTAAGCGTCTCGGCAATGCCGTTGATCCGTTTGAAACACTTGAGAAGTATGGCACTGACGCAGTGCGCTTCTATATGCTGACAAACTCAGCTCCATGGGACAACCTTAAGTTCGATCCAAATGGTGTTGATGAAATACGCAGAAAATTCTTCGGAACATTATATAATACATATTCATTCTTCAGTCTGTATGCCAACGTTGACGGATTCGACTATTCACAGGCAGAAATTCCTGTTGCGGAGCGTCCTGAGATTGACCGTTGGATTCTTTCTGAGCTCAACTCACTGATTAAGGGCGTTGATGCGTCATTGTCAGACTATGAGCCAACGAAGGCAGGCCGAATGATTGATGAATTTGTAAACGATGACCTCAGCAACTGGTACGTCCGCCTTAACCGCAAACGTTTCTGGGGTAAGGAGATGGACAAAGACAAGTTGTCTGCATATCAGACATTGTACACCTGTCTTGAAACAATATCTAAGTTGTTGGCCCCGTTCTCACCGTTCTATGCAGACCAGCTGTTCCGCGACCTTGAGAATGTAACCGGCCGTGACACTGCCGAATCTGTACACCTTACCAACTTCCCTGTTGCCGACGAAAGTCTTATCGACAAGGATTTGGAAACTAGAATGGAAATGGCACAGAAGATAACCTCTATGGTTCTTGCTCTGCGCCGTAAGGTAAACATCAAGGTACGTCAGCCACTACAGGCAGTAATGATTCCGGCCATAGATGACAATCAGAAGAGACACATTGAAGCTATCAAAGACCTTGTAATTAACGAGGTGAACGTTAAAGAGCTGAAATTTGTTGAAGGTTCAGACGTTTTGGTCAAGAAGGTTAAGTGTAACTTCCGAACAATGGGTAAGAAGTTTGGCAAACTGATGAAAGGCATTGCTGCGCAGATGAACAATCTGAGCCAGGAAGACATCCATACACTTGAGAAAGAAGGCAAGATCAACATTAAAGTTGACGACCAAGAGGTTGCAGTAGAAGCCACAGATGTTGAAATAATCAGTGAGGACATTCCCGGATGGCTGGTTGCCAATGACGGTAATCTGACTGTAGCCCTCGAGATAAAGCTCAATGAGGAACTGAAGAACGAGGGTATGGCACGCGAACTCATCAACCGTATTCAGAACTTGCGCAAAGATCGCGGACTGGAGATTACCGACAGAATCAATGTTACGATAGCTCCTAATGACCAAATAGAGAAGGCAGTCAACGCATTTGCCGACTATATCAAGGGACAAGTTTTGGCCGACTCTATCACATTGGCTGATAATGACGGTAATAGCACCAACTTCGACGACTTTGATGCTAACATAAAGGTGGAAAAAGTTTAACCTCTAAATACTAACTTTAAAATTTATCTATTATGGCAGAAAAAACACGTTATAGCGATGAAGAACTCGAAGAGTTCAGAAGCATAATTAACGATAAGCTCAAGTTGGCCCGTCGCGACTACAGTCAGATGATGAAAACTCTGATGAATGCCGACGGAAACGATGTGGACGACACGTCACCAACTTACAAGATACTGGAAGAAGGCAGTGCCACACAGACCAAAGAAGAGCTTATACAGCAGGCAAGCCGCCTACAGAAGTTCATACAGGGACTTGAGGCTGCGCTTATAAGAATTGAGAATAAAACTTATGGCATAGACCGTATAACAGGCGAGCTTATACCAAAAGAGCGTCTGCGTGCCGTTCCACATGCAACATTAAGTGTTGCATCAAAGAATGCCAGAAATCACTAAATGGAAAGTAATAGTACATATAAGAGAAAAGGGCTGATAGCCATATTTGCAGTTATTATACTTCTCGTTATTGACCAAGTAATAAAGATTGAGGTCAAAACCAGTATGTGTCTGCACGAAAATATCAGAATCACCGACTGGTTCTACATTAGCTTTATCGAGAACAACGGTATGGCTTACGGGATGACGATAATAAACAAATTGGTTCTCAGCCTTTTTCGAATTGTAGCGATAAGTGTAGTGGGCTACTACATTTACAAACAGATTAAGAACAACGCAAGGACGTTCTATATAGCTTGTCTGCTATTGGTTTTGGCCGGTGCAGCAGGCAATCTGCTCGACTGCATGTTCTATGGTCTGATTTTCAATGCATCTTCCCCCTACTACGTTTCTTATTTCGTACCTTTCGGTCACGGCTATGCCCCGTTCCTTATGGGTAAGGTTGTAGATATGTTCTATTTCCCGCTGATAGTAACAACATGGCCCGACTGGGTTCCGTTTTGGGGAGGAGACGAATTTATATTCTTCAGCCCCGTATTCAATTTTGCCGATGCCTGCATTAGTGTCGGAGTAATATTATTGCTGCTGTTCTGCCGCAAAGAATTGTCACAAATATCATTTATCAGAAAATGAAAAATAATATATGTCTTCTGTTCATATCGCTCTTGCTGATTATGTTTTCATGCAAACCGCAAGTGCCTGGAAAATATCTTCAGCCGGATGAGTTTGAAGACATATTATATGACTATCATTTAGCCGATGCAATGGTTGACAATAACGGTACGAACGAGGCAAAATATCAAACAACGCTCTATCGCCAAGCGGTACTTAAGAAATATGGAATAACGCAAGCCGAGTTTGATTCGTCACTTGTATATTACGTAAGGCATGCCGACAGACTTCATAAGATTTATGAAAACCTGTCGAAACGCCTTAGTGACGAAGCCTTGGCTTTAGGTGCTTCGGCTAACGACATAAGCCAATACGGAGACATGACTTCGGCTAAGGATACCTCAAACATGTGGCGAGGTGTTCCGTCGTGCGTGCTCATGCCGGATGCCCCCTATAATACCATGTCGTTTGAGATTAATGCTGACAGCACTTACCATAATGGCGACAAACTGATATTCAGCTTTAACAGCAACTTTATCTTTAAAGATGGTGTGAGAGACGGCGTGGCAATGCTTGCAATACAGTTTAAAAACGACAGCATAGCCAGCACAGTCATTCATCTGTCTTCTAATTCAAGTTACAGCCTAACAGTTTCCGATACTGAGAATAATGGAATAAAGGCCATTAGGGGATTTATTTATTTGAATAAATCTACGTTTGAGCAAAGCAAGAACTCATTAAGCCTGATGTCAATAAGCAACATCCGACTAATAAGAATGCGAAACAACGGACTTAACAATCCGTCAAAGGCGGATAATCAGACACCTGGCAACAGAGACACACTGCAAAGGATGAACAACACTGGTATGACCAGACGCGCCGACTCAATAAACAGAAATGCGCAACCGGCCAGCCAAACAGCAACACCGATACACGCCACACCAAACGGTCCGATGCAAATGAGACGTGTCGCTCCAACGATGCAAAAGATGCAGGCACAATAGCCTTTGTAATAACGCATAACAGATTTTTTTGATATGGCAAGACGGATAGCAGCCAACAGGGTTATCATCGACGACAGGCAACTGATTCAATATGTCGTTGAAATTGAAAACGGCATCGTCACCAACTACTATCCACTTACCGAAGAACAGCCTTTTACCGAATGGCTTGGCGGCACCATACTGCTGACTAAAGACGCAAACGGCATAATAAGAGCCAGCAAAGACGGTAAGTTTATTGAATGACAAACACAAATCAATCACATCTTACAAAGATGTTTTATCTCTAAGCTAAATACGCAATAATAATAAAATCCTATTTCCATCTTTATGTTGAACAGACGACAATACAATAAATAAAAGACATAAAGACGGCTGAGAAATCAATCTACTTGTATTTTTTATATATTCATCCTTATGCCCGCTTGCAGCTAAATGTGGAAGCGGTGATGTTTCTTTGCCTTACGCGGAGTCATCGGACTGAATGATTCTATTGAAGAACCGCCACTCCAGCCATTGACAGAAGCACCTCCATAAGACACGCCACGATATTGTGCATAGCGTTGACGTATGCGGTCAACATAGTCAACCGTTTCAGAACCTCTCATGTATCCGTGTTTTACCACAGGATCATTATAATATTGAGGCTTTTCAAGCGCAAGGATATAATATGCCACATCGCGCCAGCGGTGAGGGCTCTTTCCGTTTTTACGGGCAAGAGCCATGGCGTCCTGCACATGAAAATAACCGCCGTTGTATGAAGCAAGCACAAACAGCTGCCGTTCAGACGCACTTGGAATATTTCTGAAATACCCGTTCAGCTCACTTAAATAGCGTGCAGCCGCCTTTACATTCTGCTCAGGATTATGAATATCCGACATTGAAAGTCCGAGATGAGCAGCCGTTCCAGGCATAATCTGCATCAGTCCGCGCGCACCGGCCCACGACCTTGCCTCAGGGTCAAAGCACGATTCCTGATAACATTGTGCCGCCATAAGCCGCCAGTCCCAACGCGCCATTGGAGCATACTTCTTGAACAACGGGTCATAATGCGAAATCACGCCCCCGGCTCTGTTAAGGAACGGAGCATATACATGACGCTTAACGCTGTTTGAAGACAGCAGATAATTTTCCTCTTTCTTTATGTCAGCAAGCATGTTAGGCTTAAACCAGTTGTTAAGGCTATCGGCAAGTTCCTTGTTACCTGTGTCAACAGCCCACTGCACTCCCAGCGAATCAACGCCTGCGCCACAGGCTATAAGTTTGTTTTTCTGCGATATTTTCTTTGGCAGCGGAAAAGCTATAACGTCTGCGTCACCTTCCTGCAGACGCTTAACCATCTCCATCGTATCCTTACACACCTCTATACGCAACGAAACGCCAAGCTTCTGTGCAAACTTCTCGCACAGAAGATACTGCGCTCCCATGCCACGGCCACGATAGTCGTAATATGTTTCAGGCCCCGTCAGCGTCAGTGCTATCAGCTCGCCGTTGCTTACTATGTCACTTACCGTAAAATTGTCATCCGGCAATATTGTGTCTGTCTGAACCTCACCCCAAGGAGTAACAACAGGCTCCTTTTTGCTTTCAGCACATGAAAACAAAAACGAGACAAACATAAAAATCAATATCACTCTTAACGTATGACACATATTTCTTTTATAAAGATGCAGATATAATTCAATCTGCCGCAAATCGAGGTACAAAAATACAACATTTCTTGCAATTCTTCTTAAAAAAGCGTATTTTTGCCACGTATTTTTAATTAATTTATTAAATATGTTGCGCATTGCAGTACAATCTAAAGGACGTCTGTTTGACGACACGATGAATTTGCTTAACGAAGCAGATATAAAGATAAGTTCAAATAAGCGTACTCTTCTGGTTAAATCATCCAACTTTCCGCTTGAAGTTTTATATCTCAGAGACGATGACATTCCACAGAGCGTGGCCACCGGTGTTGCCGACATAGGCATCGTTGGAGAAAACGAATTTCTCGAAAGAAACGAGAACGCAGATGTAGTCTACCGCCTCGGATTCAGCAAATGCCGCTTGTCGCTTGCCATTCCAAAGGCAGCCGACTATAACGGTATAGAATGGTTTAACGGCAAGAAGATTGCCACCTCCTACCCTGTCATCCTCAAAAAGTTTTTAGACGAGCATAACATCAATGCCGAAATTCATGTCATAACCGGAAGCGTTGAGATAAGTCCGGGCATAGGTCTTGCCGACGGAATATTCGACATTGTCAGCAGCGGTTCCACTCTCGTAAGCAACAACCTTCAGGAAGTTGAGGTCGTAATGAAAAGCGAGGCTGTGCTGATTGCCAACAAAAATCTTGATAAGGACAAGCAGGAACTGCTCGACCAGATGATGTTCCGCTTCAAGGCGGTGCGCAATGCTGAGGACAAAAAGTATGTCAGGATGAACGTGCCAAAGACTCATCTTAAAGAAATCATCGACGTGCTGCCGGGACTTAAAAGCCCCACGGTAATTCCGCTTGCCGACGACGAATGGTGTTCTGTGCATACCGTACTGGATGAAAAAAGATTTTGGGAGATTATCGGACGCCTGAAAGAGATGGGAGCACAGGGCATTCTGGTTACTCCGATTGAGAAAATGATACTATAACGCAGGTTTACAAAACATTTACGACAATGAAAATATACAGATATCCAAAGCGTGAGGAATGGACTGAAATAACAGAACGTCCGTACATCGACACAGAAGAACTTACAGCCACCGTAAAGGCTATACTTAATGACATAAAGGAAGGCGGCGACGGTGCGTTAAGAAAATATGAGGAGAAGTTCGACCATGTAAGACTGGACAGCATTGAAGTGTCACAAAGCGAGATTGACGATGCCGTCAACCATATTCCTGCCGAACTTCACCGCGCCTTGGTATCTGCCCATCACAATATTGCAGCCTTCCATGAGGCACAGAAAATCAGCTGTCCGAAGGTTGAGACTCAGCCGGGCGTAACATGCTGGCAGAAATGCGTGCCAATTGAGAAGGTCGGCCTTTACATTCCGGGCGGCACAGCACCGCTTTTCAGCACGGTTCTCATGCTTGCCACTCCTGCAAAGATTGCAGGATGCCGCGACATCGTACTGTGTACCCCTCCGGGACGTGACGGAAAGGTTAATCCTGCCATACTTGCCGCTGCCTCAATAGCTGGCGTAAGCCGTATCTTCAAGGCAGGAGGCACTCAGGCTATAGGCTGCATGGCATACGGAACTGAAAGCATACCAAAGGTGTATAAGATTTTCGGCCCTGGCAACAGATACGTTATGGCGGCAAAACAGATTGTGTCTATTAAAGACGCTGCCATAGACATGCCTGCCGGACCGTCGGAAGTGTGCGTCATTGCCGACGAAAACAGCAATCCAGAGTTTATCGCTGCCGACCTGCTCTCGCAGGCTGAACACGGCACCGACTCACAGGTGATGCTCATCACCTCGTCGGAAAAGACACTTGACCTTACACGTGAGCAGATTGAGACACAGCTCAACGCGCTGCCTCGCAAAGACATTGCAGCGCAGACTCTCGTCAACAGCAAGCTCATACTTGTAGACAATCTTGACGAAGCCATAGAGCTTAGCAATATGTATGCCCCAGAACATCTTATCATTGCCACCGACAATTATGACGAACTTGCCGCAAAGGTGGTCAATGCGGGCAGCGTATTCCTTGGCAAATATGCCTGTGAAAGTGCCGGCGACTACGCAAGCGGCACCAACCATACCCTGCCTACCCACGGATATGCGGTTGCTTACAGCGGCGTAAACCTCGACAGCTTTATGAGAAAAATAACTTTCCAGCATATAACCGAAGAAGGTATTGCCAACATTGGGCGCACTGTGGAGGTGATGGCTGAAAACGAAATGCTCTTTGCACATAAGAATGCCATGACCGTAAGAATAAACAACTTAAAACAAGATTAGCCATGAAGTCACTAAAAGAATTAACACGGCCAAACATATGGAACCTGAAACCTTACAGCAGCGCGCGCAACGAATACGGCGGAAAGGCTGCAAAGGTGTTTCTCGATGCCAACGAGAATCCTTATAACTCGCCTTACAACAGATATCCCGATCCGTTGCAGACCGAGGTTAAGGACAGATTGTCTAAGATAAAAGGCGTAAAGCCCGAGCAGATTTTTCTCGGTAACGGCTCCGACGAGGCCATCGACCTGCTCTATCGCTGCTTCACATGCCCCGGCAGAGACAACGTTGTGGCAATAGAGCCTACATACGGAATGTATAAAGTCTGCGCCGACATCAACGATGTTGAATACCGCAGGGTTGACCTTGACCAGAATTATCAGATCACTGCCGGCCGACTGCTCCACGCATGCAACGACAGAACTAAGCTTATATGGATATGCTCGCCCAACAATCCTACAGGCAACAACATCGTGCGCGACGAGATTGTAAAGGTGATAAATGCGTTTCAGGGCATAGTAGTGGTCGACGAGGCTTACTCCGACTTCTCTTCAGAGCGTCCGTTGCGGCTCGACCTTGCCAAGTTTCCTAATCTTGTTGTGCTCAACACTTTCAGCAAGGCATGGGGATGTGCGGCAATAAGGCTCGGCATGGCCTTTGCACAAAAGGACATAATCAACATTTTCAACAAGGTTAAGTATCCTTATAACGTTAACACGCTGACGCAACAGCAGGCTCTCGAGGCACTTAAAGAGCCTTATGAGGTTGACAAATGGGTTAAGACCATACTGCTTGAAAGGGGCAGAATGATTGAAGCATTCAAAATGCTGCCGTTCTGCGAAAAGATATATCCCACTGACGCCAATTTCTTTCTTGCCAAGATGAACGACGCACAGGCCATTTACGACTATCTTAAAAGTAACGGCGTGATTGTAAGAAACAGAACCAACGTGCATCTTTGCAACAACTGCCTGCGCATAACCATCGGCAGCAAGAGCGAAAACAACGAACTGCTGTCTGCCTTAAGACAGTATTAACCCGCAAACAGGCTTTGTTTTCTTGCTACTTAATAATACGGCAACATAATTTGAACAAGACTTTTATTAAGTCGACATAATAACTACAGATATAACGGACAGACACCTGACTGTATTTTAGTCGGTTTCTGTCCGTTTTTTGTATCCTGAATAAGGAGCAAGAAACCAATCAGACACAGTAATTCAGATAATTTCAAATAGATTATATTTCACTAATTCATTATGTAACATTCTACCTTCATCTTAGTCCATCATTAAAATTAATAATAATATTAAAGATGTTCCGCAGGATAATACTTCCTACGGAGCATTTATTTTATTGTAAATATTTCAGAACAAATCTGTCTGTTTAACGCTCTCAGAACAGCGATGCTCATCACGAATCCGTGATTTTACACGAAAAGCGATAAAAATTGAGCTATTTTATTAAACCATTGACAGTCAGCGCGTTATGCGATATTCAAATAGAATCGTCAATAGTTAAAAAATATTACTCGGCCATTTACGGTGCAAAAGTGGCCGAGTTACGCCATAAAACATGCCCTTTAATCCCTCGAAAAGCATGCTTTTACAACCCAAAATCCATGCTTTTTGCCTCGTTATTCATCGCAATAAGCAAACGAATGTTAATTACGTTGTATTAATATCACAAACAATTAACACTTGTTATCTTTCGTTTTTCCAGATTGAAAAAATATTTTGTCCTAAGTTTTTACTATAAAAAATAGGATGATTAAGTGAAGAATTGGATTTTTTACTTTTAGTCTTTAACTCAAACATCGAAAGTAAGCAGAACGTCAAAAAACAACAAGACTAATGTTCTGTCGGATATGTTATCCGACAGCATTAAATATTAGAACCAACGGTCAGCGAAGCTAATTTGTGATCCGAAATTCATACCTAATAATTAAAATAGGAAGCAAGCGGATTGAAATTAGCTGCGCTGACCGTTGGTTCCTTATACTCTATTCCGGCAGATTTTTCGCTACGCTCAACAACTCGTGCAAATCTGCCGGCACATCAGTCTTGTTGATTCACATCGGTTGCCCATGGAATGCAACGTAAGTAGATAATACCCACAAGACATTTGACTTTAACTCCTAGCCAACTTGTTGGCGATAACTCCTTTAACTACTTTAACTCCTCAAAAAAAAACACTATCTTTGCATTAAGATTACATTATTTAAGGCATGAAGAAAATTATAACCAACATAACGGGCGGCCTTTTATTGGCCGTATGTATAGTGCCAACACTATTATCTGTTGTATCTTGCGGACAGCAGGCGGCAGA